>Ga0102590_1000335_pt1 | contig 113750 bp, 92 predicted proteins | sample AraplaMF_Col_mMF_FD_76859 | JGI IMG/M metagenome (GOLD analysis project Ga0102590, IMG submission 76859) | Arabidopsis root microbial communities from the University of North Carolina, USA - plate scrape MF_Col_mMF | ecosystem: Host-associated > Plants > Roots > Endosphere | place: USA... | reverse complement strand
TTTAAATCATAAATGTAAAAGTAGAATACCGTGAATATAAGCCTGTGCTTGGAATCGTGGCATTCGATTTTTACATTTTAAATTTTACATTTATGATTTTACATTCTTTTTAGTCAGCCCCTGTCCTTTACTTCAGATCTCCTATAGCAGCGCCAAAATTGATATGCAATACATTGCCATTGGAAAGTACCAGTGCCGGTACAGATTGCACACCGGCTTTTTCAGCTTCCGCCACCTTTGCTTTTTCAGTTCCCAGGTGCACCACTTCCACTGCTTCCGAAGGGATGAGGTTCAGAATATCCTGTTCTGCACTTACACATACAGGACAGCCTGCGTGATAAAAAATTGCTTTTGCCATAATTATTGTTTTTAGAGATGCGTTGCAAAATTACCATAGACTTCGACCAGGAAGCTGGTACAGTTTCTATGAAAACTGGTAGTCCAGCTCTTTTATAGTTGAAAGGATGTGTTCCAGCTCCAGTATTTCATCCTTGTTCAGTGGTTTCAAAGGGCTGCGTAAATACCCGCCGTCTTCTCCCAGCAGCGCTAGCCCTTCCCTGATAGCCCGCGGCAAACCTTTGGTTACAATGAACTTCAACAGGTCAACCTGCTTATAGAACAGCTCCCGGGCGCCGGCCAGGTCATTGTTCAGAATAGCATGGTATAACCCGGTGTTAAGCCCGGGGATCAGGTTGGGAGCAGCTGTACACCATCCTGTGGCGCCTGCGGCAAATGCTGCCAGGGCAAGAGGATTGGAGCCGTTGTAAAAGGCCACTTCTTCTCCCAGCTCCCTTCTCAGGTAATGCATACGCTGCACATCGCCCGTACTTTCTTTGATCATTGTTACGTTCGGGATCTGCAGCAGCCGTTTCAGCAAAGCCGGCGACATATCCACCCCACCGGTAGCGGGATTGTTGTATGCCATAATGGGAATGGAAATTTTGGATGCTACGGCATCGTAGTGTTCAACGATCTCCTGGTCGGTTAGTTTCCAGTAACTCATCGGAATGATCATGACCGCTGTGGCGCCGGCTTTTTCTGCAAACCGGGCATGATAGATTGTTTTATCCGTAGTAAGATTTGACACCCCGACCAATGTTGGAACACGGCCGGCTACCTGCTGGATAGTTGCTTCGGTGATGGCTTCTTTTTCGGGATCGGTAAGGTAAGGCAATACGCCTGTGCTGCCCAATGGGGCAATGCCGTGTGAGCCTGAGCTCACCAAACGTTCTACCAGCCTTTTGAACAACGGGATATCTACCTTCCCCTCTTTATCAAAGGGTGTGATGGGATAAGCGATAATACCCTTGAATGGAATATGCATCATGTTACTTTTTTGAGTTTAGATTAGAGATCCCTTCCTTCTTCTTCCCGGAGCGCTACGCCAAGGTTCTGCAGCTGTGGGGCATTTTCGCAGGCAATATATTTTGCAGGTTCCGCATCGCTCAGGTTCTTATGCCGGTGCCATGCCCAGGAAGGAATGTAAACCGCATCGCCGGCTTCCCATTCTACACGCTCATCTTCAATTTCTGTCCAGCCTTTTCCTTCCAGTACATACAATACCGTTTCGTAGGTATGCCTGTGACGGTTGGTTATTTGCCCGGGCAGTAAACCGCCGATAGTCATACTCACGTTCTTGCTGGGCAGGTCCACAAAGAATACCGGGTGCTTGCGCTCCGTGGAGAACTGATTGTGTACGCCCGCCTGTTCCACATTCTTATGAATGAGATAGGGAGGTTTTACATATTGCGGTCTTGCAAAGGTCTGATGGAAATCTTTTGAGCTGAACTGCTTGGTTGTTGTTGTTGTTGACATCATTGATAATATTTATTGGTCCTATGCATAATTGCAAAACAAAAGTACCCTAACTTTGGACTACCAAACTGATACAGTTTTCACAAAAATTGCTAGTCCAGATGCTAAGACCATGGAAATTGGAAATACGGTTAGATCACAGATCCGGTAAGGCTATTTACCTGCAGATAGCCGACGCCGTTATTGCAGACATACAATCGGGCAGGTTAACAAAAGGAACTGCTTTGCCGGGAAGCAGAATGCTGGCCCAGGATCTGCAGGTGAACCGGAATACCGTTGTAGAAGCATTGAATGTGCTGCTGAATGAAGAATGGCTGGTATCCAGGGAAAGAAAGGGCATCTTCGTGTCTGAAGCCCTGCCTGCGTTGAGGAAAAGCCGGTCATCACAGCGGAGCCCCAAGCCGGATGATGTTGAAAAGGACAGCTGCCGGATCCATTTTGATGACGGGCATCCCGACAGCAGGATTGCCCCGGTTGCGGAGCTGGCCAGGGCATACCGCCAGATCTTTAACCGGAAAGCCAAATGGCAGATGATGGGATATGGCAATGAGCTGGGCGATATTGAATTCAGGAAAGCCATTGTACAAATGCTGAACCTCCAGCGGGGACTGAAGCTGGACGAGCACATGGTTTGTATCACGCGTGGCAGCCAGATGGCCACCTACCTGGCCGCACAGTGCCTGATAGAAAAAGGAGATGTTGTGCTGGTGGAGGACCCGGGGTATCAACCTGCCTGGAAAGCCTTTGAAAGTGCAGGCGCAAAACTGATCCCGGTGGGCGTGGATCAGAATGGATTGATGGTAGAGGACATTGAAGCAATACTGAAACGGCATAAAAAGGTGAAGGCCGTTTATACCACGCCGCACCGGCAATACCCCACCACCGTGATGTTAAGCCTGCAAAGAAGGCTTGAGCTTATCCAGCTATCCAATAAATACGGTTTCATGATCATTGAGGATGATTATGACAACGAATTTCATTTCGGCTACCGTCCTATCATGCCCCTATCCAGCTACCCGGAATTGAAGAATTATATCTATGTGGGCACCTTAAGCAAGGTGGTTGCCCCAGCCTTACGGATCGGTTACCTATCCTCCAACGACCCTTCTTTTATAAAACGGGTTGGAGCGCTGCGGAAGATCATTGATGTGCAGAGCGATAATATCATGGAACAGGCTATCCTTGAGCTGATCCGGGACGGCACGCTCAAACGTCATATCCGCAAGGCCACGCAGCATTACAAGACCAAAAGAGATCATGTAGCGAGCCTGCTGGACCAGTACCTGAAAAACAAAGCAGACTATCTTGTTCCTGAAGGAGGCCTGGCATTCTGGATCACTCCCAGGAAGAAAACCGACTGGAAAAAAGTATCGGAACGGCTCCGGAAAAAGGGAATAAAAATATTTACGCCGGAGCTTTATAGTTTTAAAGAACCTGTAAATGGCCTGCGGCTGGGATATGGATCATTGGCCGAAGCGCAATTAGATGAAGGATTGAGAATATTAGGCGAATGTTTGTAATGGCAGATCTGTAATGACATTAAAACGCTACTTTCCCAATAAGCTCATCACTTAATATACCATTTTCCTTCAGCTTAAGCTTTTTGATCTTAGCGATCACTTTTCCAAGGTCCTTTTGATAGCCCGCATCAAAGCTGGTGGCTTTGTGTAAGAGCAGCGCCTGGGTTTCGTAAAAGGGATTGAGCACCTCCTTATCTTCGATCGGGGCGATGGTCTTCATCGTTGTCTTGATATGCTTAATGCCTTCCAGCAGGGTGTTGAGGTCCGTTGCCGTTTCATAACAATAATAGGCTAAGCTGTTATGTGCGCTGCGTATTGCTGCGCGGATGGGATTAAATTCTTCCAGGTAATCCCACAGTGTAAGCTTTTCCAGTTCGGTAATAACGCTGCGGCAAAGTGCAAGGGATTCTTCTTTCCGGCCTGCTTCATAAAGCGTGTAGCGCTGGTAATCCCATACATAGGCCCACAATCTCATTTCTGAACATTGTGCATCCCCGAGCTGCTTTTCGGCCAGGGAAAGCAACTCAATTGCAGCTGCATAGCTTTTATCCTGCACCAGTAAAGTTGCTTCCTTCATCCGCTCATCAAATTCCGCCTGGCTGAACTCATATACCGAAGGAACAACAGGCAGCTGGAAGCTGGCATAGGGATAAGTTAACCAGTACTCATCCTCTATTTTCTGTGATTTGGCAATGTCCTGCGACCTTGGCCAGTATTCATTGGCTTTATCGGTGTTACCTTCCAGGAAGTGGCTCCAGCCAATGTAATAAACAGCCTGGTGCCGGTAATCGGCACGGGTGCTGGCTGCATTTTCCGCTTCTAAAAGCTTCGCCCTTGCCTCCTCATATTTCCTGTTCAGGATGCGCCCTAAGCCCCAGTTCAGGAGCAGGTAGTCAGGTGAAAAACGGTTCTTATATCTTACAAAAAGTGTTTCAAAGGCTGCTTCGTAATGCTCGTGCGGAACGTATTTACCCAGGTCACTGTCTTTTAAAATAGCCGCTGTACAAAATGCCGTTGTCCGCAGCGCAATGGGTATGAATTTAATATTAGCAATATCCCTGCTTAAAGCCAGCTCGCAGACCTTTGCATTACGTAAGGCTAAGGGTACATACTCAAGCGCAGCGCCATAATCCATAGCGCAGGCTGTTTCGCACATCTTTAGGGTTACCAGGTGTTTAGGCACAAACTGGAAATCATATGAATCCTTTGCAACGGCGATCTCACAGATCTTCTGAGTAAGGTATTCCGCCGGCAGGTGGTAAATGCGCTCACCGGATCTAATCGCTTTAATAATAAAGTCTTCATCCCAAAAGCAGGCCCATACCTTGCTAAAGGTGTCGTAATCAAATTCTGATTCCGATGTCCTGCGCCATCTTTGCCGGTCATATTGTTCCACAATAAGGGGCCATCCGGGCTCCTGACCGTATTTTCCGGCAGCATACTCATATACTTCCTTACTAACCAAACGGGCAGGAATGTTCTTGATAACATGCATGCCCAGGTCTATGGCCTGTTTAATATATCCGCTGGTATAGTACCTTGAAGGAAGATCCTTGCAGTGTGTATCCTGCAAATTACCACCGGCAATGAGGGCAATATTCATGCGCTCATCTTTGAAAGCTGCAGGCACATGATTATAATTATACTGATGGCCGCTTACCGCCCGGAAACACAATTCATAGCTTAACTGATCCTTTGGCACATAGGCCAGATCAATGCCATGCGGATGCACCTGGTAGATCTGTTCTGAAAGGAACGCGGCCGGAATGTCCTGGTAGAAACAAGGCTCCTCACGGTTAACTGCCAGCAGTATTATTTCTGCTGTGTATAAGCCGGGAGGGAAACACCGGATCACCAGGCCGCTCACGTCATACTTCCCTTGTGCCTGATGATCGAGCAGCTGCTGCAGCATCTCTTTGGTACGGTACTGTTCCGGTATGGTGAAGAGCTTATCACTAAGCCAGTCCAGCGGAAATTTCCCCGTCTTCTTATACATATCCGGACCATATTGATCCATCATCTCAGCAAAGTATTGGTCCCAGTATGCCTGGTCCTTTACTTTCGATACCGGGCGTTGTGTATCCCAGTTAACCGTTGCGGGATCTCCGTATAAATAGTGCAGGCTGGTGTGTTCTGCATAGGGTTGTGCTTTAGCGCTGTGCATGGCTGCGGCTTTATAGAAATTATCCGCCATTTTCTTATCGCCCTGCAGATGATACACCAATCCCAGTAACCAGTTATTGGTAAAAATGCTTCTTATTTCAATAGATCTTTCCAGCTGGCCTTTAGCTTCGTTCAGCTTGTTCTGGCAAATAAGTGCTTCTCCCGCTACACGCAAAGCAAAATATGCTGATGCATTCTTCTGTACTGCAAGCTTCGCCCATTCTATCGCCTGCTCATATTCACCGGTGCGAACAGCACAGAGGGCTGCCTGCTCCATACATTCACCCTCATAGCCCAGCTTCTCCGGCGTAAGCGGGATGCCTTTGGCAAATATCTCTTTAGCCTGTGCGTAGGCTTTTTGTTCAAACAGGCAGCTGCCTGCATGAAAGTAAGCAGGATAGTAAGCGGGGGCCTTTGTAAATGCTTCTTTAAAGCATTGATAGGCACCGGAAGCATCTCCCTCCTTTTTCAAACGGATGCCGGTACGGGTTAGTTTAATTCCTTCGGGCGTAACACCTTTAATGAGCACTTCCTGGTTGTTCTTCAGTGCTTCATAGATCCGTTGCGGACTAATATTCAGCACATCATAATGGGATTCTTCCACCTTGTAACAAAAGTCAGGATGAAACGCATTAGCATATTCATGCCACATTAAAAAGGCATTGTCTGTCTCATACCGCTCTAACGCATCATAATTGTACAGGGCCGTGATAAGCGTTTGCGGTGAAAATTCAAAACAGGCCAGATCATAGAACCAGGAGAAAAAATAAGGCGCATTAATGTTCCGGGAAGGCATACTATGCACCATTTCATCATCCTCACCCCAGGCAGATGCAACGTACCGGATAGTTTCAGTGCCGATGGTTTTCTGAAAATAGCCCAGGTCAATAAAATCAGCCGTAGTATTGCCGGTAACATAGTACTGTGCTGCCGCCCCATAGCTGGCGGCAATCTTCCCCTGTATGTTCATGTTCCCGTTCACTACAAGAAGCGCCCTGGCAACATGCGGGATCTCCAGGGGCCCATCAATATGCAGATCACCCTCACAATAATAGATGGAACAGTAATCTTCCAGGTATTCCTTTTCACTTTCATAGTTGCTGGCGTAGGAATTATCCTCATCTTCCCAATAGTCAAACAAATTCTCTACGTTCAGTAAGGCCAGCACTTCGTCATAGGCGACTGCTTTTATACCGTGCTTTTTGAGAAAACGCTGTGTTTCTTTTTCCTCATCCCCTTCTGCTGCTGCATCGGATCCGTTCTCTAATGTCTCTTCATTGTTTTGGGATAATGCTTCAAATGCAGCGGTGCCCATAAAAGATCTCAGCGCCACCTTTGCTTCCAGCAGGGGTGATAAGGCCATGAGGAATGCCTCATTATTTGTTTGCTTTAATGATTGGGGAAAATGGATCGTATGCACTGTTCCTAAAGGATCCGATACAAAGATCCTCATCTCATCTCCCTTAATGATCATGCCTAATACCCAGCAGGCCCGCGAAAAGAAGCCCTTTTCCGCTTCCAGCAGCTCAAATTTACAGCGGTAAAAATTCTGGTAAAAGGTTAAAAAGTTATACAGGTTGTTGGCATTCTGCCCTTCTGCATTAAAAGCATAAACGGTGCATATAAGATCATCCTTGCTAAAGAAAAGGGAGCCTTTTTCGAGCCAGAAATCAACAAATGCTTCCGGCATCTGAAAACCGGCAGTGGTTTCCATTTCTTCAATATTCTCTTCGCTTACCGCAACAACCTCACGCTCCTGCGGGGCATTTTCCTCCAGGTATGCGGCTGCTGCCAACAGATCATTATACAAATGGGGCGGTATAGTAAAACCCGATGGTTCAGTATTGGCTTCTGCCGCAAGCTCCGTATATCCTTTCCTGGTTTTTTCAGCGATCAGTTTTTCAGCTGCTTTCCTGCACTCCTCTTCTGAGGTATATTCCTTGGTTTGCGTTTGTCCCTGTGTGCCGGCTTTACCAAAATAAACTATAAACCGGTTGCCGGTAATTTCAATGTCCCAAAACTTATTTGATTGTCCGTCCTGGTAAATAAATCTCCTTCTCATGTAACTATTTTTATGCCACTGTTCCTGTTCTTGCCTGGCTAACAATCTTGTCTTTAATACTTGTAGTTATGCCAATATAATGGAGGGGCCGTTTGTGGGTCAAGATAATACAAAAGATGATATTTTAAAATATCTATATATAAATTTAACGCAGTAACGGTGAAGCATAAGTGATAACGGCGTTAATTAAAATAAAGAAGTTTGCACGTATATTTACGCAAAATGTACTGAATGCACAATTATGGAATGAAAAGAGCGATCTTTCTAATCGCTTCTTTTCTATTGCTCCGGCCATTTGTTTATGCCCAGACACCTGGTAAGATAGATAGTTTGACCAGGATCATCCAAAATGCAAAGACCGATACCGCCCGGATCACCGCCCAGAATAATATAGCAAGGGAATACCTGATGCAGAATGATTCGGCCCACGCATTTCAGGCTGCCTATAGCGCCCTTGCACTATCAAAGAACACTCCTTCCCTGATCCATAAGGCACGTACGAACCAGATCCTGGGATATTTGCATACGGTATTAATTCATGCGGACAGCGCCATATACTATAACGATAAGGTAATTTCCCAATTGCAGGGGCAGACGGCCCCGCAGGCCATAAAATACACGGTATATGCCGTGAATAACCTGGCAACAATCTATGCTACCAACGGAAATATTAAGAAGTCCGCTGAGCTGCTGATCTCCAACCTGCCAAGATTTGAAAAGATCCAGGATCGTTTGGGCTATGAAACCACGCTGATGAATATTTCAACAAGTCTTAGCAACCTGGGCGCATTCCAGAAAGCATACCCTTATATGCGGGAAAGCATTGTACTGGCGGAGCGTGAAGATAATCCTCCTGAACAAAAGTTTGCCTCCTACCTGAATGGTATCTGGATCATGTACAGCATGGATAGCCTGACCAGGATGAAGGAATATATGGACAGCATGAAAGTTTGCCTTGATAAGATCGGGCATCCTATTCCCTTCTCCGGCAGATATTATGCATACGCGGCCCGTTATTATGTGAGGGTCAATAAACTGGATGAAGCGGAGGCCATGCTGTCCAGTGCAATGAAGGAGCTGAAAACATTCGACATCCGGAGCAATTACTATGACGTTTACTTTTCGAAACAGGAGCTTGCAATTGCCAGGAAAAACTACCGGGAGGCAAGAGAGGTGGCATTCTTTTTATATAAAATAGCCATTGAAGACGGGCATGATGAAATAATCCTTGGCTCAGCAAAAGACGTTGCAGATCTTTCTCAAAAGCTGGGGGATTATAAAACCGCTTACCAGTATTTAAAAAAACATACCACCTACGGGGATAGTGTAAAGTATAATCAAACGATCCTGGAAGTACAAGATATTGAAACAAAATATAAGACTTCCGAAAAGGAGAAACAAATTGCCAGGCTGCAGGTTGAAAAACAGCAGGTATTACTAAAGAACAAAGATCAGCAGCTGCTCAACTGGCTGCTGGGCGTGGGCGTGGGCGCGCTGCTGCTCATCACCGTGTTTCTGGTCTATATTTACCGGAACAGCAAAAAACAAGCGGAGCTGCAGCTCCGGGAAGTAGAACAGCAGCAGGAGCTCAGGCTTACACAGGCCATGCTTGAAGGCGAGGAACGGGAACGCACGCGTGTAGCGCGCGACCTGCACGACGGACTTGGCGGGGCCTTGTCTGGTATTAAGCTGAAGCTTTCGGGCCAGCATAAAAATAATGCGCCGGTTACAGATGAGATCCTTCTTCAGCTGGAGGATTCCATAGGAGAATTGAGACGCATTGCCCGGAACCTGATGCCGGAAAGCCTGATGCGGCTGGGCCTTGAAACGGCATTGCAGGACCTCTGCGCTGCTATGGCCGACAAAAACAGGAAAATAGAATTCCAGGCAAACGGGATCCGTAAAGAGCTGCCGCTGAGCACCCAGATCAATATTTACCGTATTATACAGGAGCTGCTTTCCAATGCCATCCGGCATAGCGATGCTACCAGGATCATTGTACAATGCATCCAGGATAACGAAAATTTCCTGATCACGGTTGAAGATAATGGCAGGGGATTTAATATGGATACTACTCAACACACGAATGGGATAGGTTTGAGTAACATTTATAACCGGGTCCAATATCTCAAAGGCAAAGTAAATGTCACCTCTGCCATTGATGAAGGAACTTCTGTAAACATTGAGCTCTATGTCTGAAAATAAAAAAGTGCTGGCTATTGTAGATGATCATCCTATCGTGATCGAAGGCATCAAACATCTGCTGCAAACCGATCCGCAATATACCGTGCTGAGTTTTGTTAATGCAGCCAGCTTTCTGGCCTTTATTAAGGAAAACAGCGTGGATATAGTTTTACTGGATATTACGCTGCCGGATGGGAATGGCGTAGACCTGTGCAAACAGATCAAAACGCTGATGCCGGGAGCATGCGTGCTGGGAATGAGCAACCTGGCCGAACGAAGCACCGTATTGAACCTGTTACAGAACGGCGCTACGGGATATATGCTGAAAAGCGCGCCTGCAGAAGAGATCCTTAACAGCATTACCTTAGCTCAGCGTGGTGAAACGGTGCTTAGCCCTGAAATAAAAGAGCTTATTATTGATGCGCTGGTAAAAGGCACAAAGCCCCTGCCTACGCTTACAAAAAGGGAAAAACAGCTGCTGCAATTACTTGCGGAAGGCAAAACAACGGCTATGATCGCAGATGAATTGTATTTAAGCCGCTATACAGTTGATACTTATCGCAAAAACCTGCTGCAAAAATTTGAGGTAAAAAACACCGCCGAACTTTTGATGTTAATGGTAAAGGAAAAGCTGCTTTAGCCGCTCAATCCTTCATACCTCCTATAATTAGGAGGGTAAAAATGACTGTTTACAGGTATTGTCCCGGGTAGCACCCCCATTTACCTTTGCGTTAATTAATCACCTTTAACACAAGGAAATGGAAACTAAAAAAGCAAAACGCATCATTCTTTGTTTGTGCCTGGTAACAATGATCAGCTTTATATTTACCGGCTGTAGCGATAAAGACGATCCCAAACCCAACAGAGTATCCATGAAATTCACCCTTACCGTAACAGGCGCTAACCTGGATGACCAGATCGATTTCGCAGTAGGTGGGGGAAATCATGATGCCAGCCAATATGGCTCTCCTACCTGGAAAGTAAACGGGCAATCACAGGGTAATGAAACTACGATCCTAATAGATGAGAAAAAATTTGCCGGCAGCACTAAAACATATATCGTTGAAACCATTAACCCGCTTGATTTTGGCAGCCTGAGTGTGAGTTATTCCAATGCAGAAGGCGGGGGTCCCATCACCATCAGCTATAAGGCTGAAATAGGTGGTAAGGTGGAAACGAATGTTGAGAATCTTGTAGTTGCTGTGGGCCAAAGCGAAAATAAAAATTTTGCATACCAGGGGAAATAATAATTTATTCTGGCTCCGCCTTACCTAAACCTCAAAGAGCGCAAGTAGATCTTGCGCTTTTTTTATGCCCCGGCGCCCCTACATATCCTACCGGAAAAGAAGTAGTTTGGCGCTTCATGAAGCAACATGTATTTTATTATACAGCTAGCCCGTTACTTTTAAAGTTTGAATAAGTCCATCTTCTATATCAAAATGAAATTTTAAGATAATTGGACTTCCATCAAATGTTCCTGAACATTCTGCAGATAAAATGCTTGTTTTACCTTCATGAGCTATTGATAGAGGCTTCATTACCGATTTATACTTTTTATTTGATTCGTCGATCCACTCCTGGATAGCCTTCCTTCCGGTATGCGTTTTTCCTTCATCAAACACAACGGCTGTTTCAGAAAAACAGTTAGCATAAGCTAAACTGTCAAATTCGTTTTGTGCTGTTATTAAGTCAGCTATTACTTTTGGTAAGTTCATGATCTGTTATTGGTTATTAAATTGTTGGTAGTGTGCCGCCATCGATAACGAATTCTGTCCCTGTTAAATAGTTCGCTCTTGGAGAAACCAGGAATCCAACCAGTTCAGCTACTTCTTCGGGCTCTGCCGGTCTTCCGAAGGGTATTCCACCCAAGGCATCTATAACGCTTTGTTGAGCCTCCTCAATAGAACAATTTGAACTCCTGGCAATCCGTTCCAAAAAATATTTGACATTTTCAGTCCTGATCCATCCCGGGGAAACGGTCAGTACCCGCACCCCTTTAGAAGCCACTTCTTTCGACAACCCTTTGCTGTAATTGATCAGGCCAGCTTTAGCTGCCGCATATGGAAGCGTTGCATCGTATAAAGGAAGCCGCCCCTGGATAGAAGCAATGTGAATGATCACTCCGTTTTTCTGCTCAAGCATTTGCGGTAAAAATCCACGGTCTAATCTCACCGGTGCCAACAGATTTGTTTGCAGGGTTTTCTCCCAGTCTTTATCGGTTAAAACCGCAAAACCACCGCCCGGGGTTTCCGACGCTCCCAGGTTGTTTACAAGGATGTCGAGTTTTTTGTGTTTTGACAAGACTTCGTCCACCACTTTTTGTGTTCCCCGTTCCGTACTCAAATCTGCTGAGATAAAATGCAGGTTTTGGGTAAGATTTTCAGGTGTGTTTCTTGCGGTAATGATAACCGTTGCGCCAGCCTGTAACAGCCTTTGTGCAATTGCCCTTCCGGCGCCCTTTGTTCCTCCCGTTACCAGGGCAATTTTCCCATTTAACTCATTGTTGTAATTCATATTGTTTTCTTTTTTAGAATTGATACTGCAAATTTCAGACGTATGAGCTGCTAAAACAATTACGGATAACCGAATTGCATAGGGATAAATTTGTCCCATATTGTATTTATAAGAGCATTAGGCTAATTTTATACAATGCGCGAAAGAAAGAATCCTTTAAACTTGAATTGCGGCCTTGATCTGATAGGCGAGGTTTTGTATGGGAAATGGAAGATCCGGTTACTTTGGTTTATTAACGAAGGGCATAAACGTCCCAGTGAATTACAAAGAAAAATCCCCGATGCCTCACGAAGAGTTTTGAATGTACAGTTAAACGAACTCGAAGCGCACGACTTAATTAAAAAGAAAGTTTTCGCAGTGGTTCCTCCCAAAGTGGAATATTCCCTGACACCTTTTGGAAAAACAATAATTCCTGTGATCGGGGCTTTGGGTAAATGGGCTGATGAAAACGAGAACAGGTTACGTGATCTTATCCTAAATACCAAAATAAAACTGCCCGAAGAAAACTGACGACGGTATTAAACAACATTCTGCCATCAAATACGACTTCCTAAAAAAAGCTTTCTTTGTACTATCATAACCTCAGGAACAGTATGGATACCCTATCTAAAATTTCAGTGCTTACGAAAGACCTGCTCTATTGCAGGCATGCTGCCTGGGAGCAGTTGTGTTGTGTTGCGTACCACTGCTATAAAAACCTGAGTGGCAAAGGGATCTGCATGATGCATATTTTGGCTTAGGAAGATAGGAAAAATTTGATAAAGTGATCGGCCCGGATGACCGGGCCGACTATATGCTGGCTATTTATCCTGCCTGGTTGCTGGCGTTTTTCTTTACTGCCCGGTACTTTTGGAAAAGATACCGGAAGGCGCGGGTATATTAATGGGAAACTGATTTAAGGCCAACAATAGATCCTATTAAGGTTGCTATAAAGAACAGCCGCCAGAAATGAGCAGGCTCGTTAAATACAAAGATCCCCATCAGGGCAGTACCCACAGCGCCAATGCCTGTCCATACCGCGTAGGCCGTACCCAAAGGCAGGTTTTGAGTAGCTTTCATAAGTAAAAGCATACTGGCTACCAATGAAAACAGGAAAGCGCCATACCATAAATACATAGCTACGCCGGTTGTTACCTTTGCTTTTCCAAGGCTGGAGGTGAATGCTACTTCAAACAATCCGGCGATAATTAAAATGATCCAGTTCATGCTAATTGATTTTATAACTGCAAGTTCGCATGTTACCGGGAGTAAAAATTTTACAAATGATAAAAAAGCAGCCGGCTATTTTAATTCAGCCCGGATCCTGCTTAAGCTAACCTGCGTCATGCCCAGGTAAGAAGCGATATGGCCCAGCTGAACCCGCTGCAGTAGTTCAGGATCGGTTGCCATCAGCTCTTTGTAGCGTTCTGTGGCGGTTCTGCATTGCCGGAAAATAAGCCGCTCTTCTACCTTTACCAGCTCCTGCTCTGCAAACTTTCTTCCCCAGTTGGCTATATGAATATCTTCGTTAAACAGTCTGCGCAGGCTTTCGGCTCTCATTTGATATAGTTCGCAGGGCTCCAGGAGCTCTATATTTTCATATCCTTTTTGATCGTGCACATAACTTTTCATGGAGATCACCGTGTCCCCTTCCTTGCCGAACCAGAAAGTGACCTCATTATCGGGCGTTTCTGCATAGGCACGCACTATCCCTTTTTTTATGAAATAAATATCTGAACTAATCTTGTTGACTTTGAACAGGAAATGTCCCCTGGCATAAGTTACTTCCGAAATGCCTGCTTTCAGGCGCTCCCTGGACTTTGCGGGCAGCAGGTATACATTGTCAATGATAACATCGATATCCATTAGCGCATGTTTAAAGGTAAAAATACGGAATACAAATAAAGAAGCCGTCCCATTCATTATGAGACGGCTTCAATGGCTTTTCAGGCCTCCTGTATTAAAGCGCTGAGCAGGTATTGCCTGTTAAGGTTGCCCCGGCGCCATTGGATGCTGTTACCGTTGCTTTTACGTCAGATGCATTGAGGATGGTAATACTGTAAGGCGGTGTAAATGCAGTAACTCCGTTGCCGGCTGCATTACCTGAAGTGCCGGTTAAAGTATTGCCTTTCATTTGCACCGCTGTAGAAGTTTTATCCATCAGGTCAACCGGGTTCTTAACGTTCTCAAAAACATTGGCCTCTATTAGCAGGTTTGCTTCAAAGCCTGCCTGTACACAGCTTTTGCTGGCAGTGCTGTTAAAGTAGCTGTTCACAATATGTACCTGGCCAAAACGTACACGCGGCATTCTTGCCACGCAGCCCGCTGCCCACCAGCATCTTGCAAAAGTAATGCGCAGGTGGCCCCTGTCTGCAGTAGCGCCGTCACCGGAGCCGATCAGGTTAGTGAACCGGTGATCATCAGCACCGCCTGAGCCGCCTGCCTTTGGCGGTTTTAAATAAGTGAATTTGCAATAAGAAACCGTAATGTAGTCTGAGGTGTTCTTAATATCAAAATCGCCATCTACCCCATCTCTGAATTCACAATGGTCTACCCATACATTGTTACAGGCATCCAGCGTAGCATTATCCCAGCCATCAACATCGTATGCGCCCGGCCCTTCAAAGATCAGGTTCCGGATAATAATGTTGTTGCATCGCTTGATATAGATAATACCTGAGTTATCCTTGGTTTGGTCTGTTGAAACCAATCTTGCGCCTGCGCTGCCAAAAAGGGTTTTACTCGTTTGGTCCTGAAAAGGGATCCTGCCTCCGGAGGGGATGGTAATGGTACCGCTAACCTGGATCACTTTAACACTTGTATCCTGGATAGCGGTTTTTAAAGCATCATAGGTGGTAACGACGGTGGGCGTTGCGGCGCCGCCACCGGTAGTGCCTCCGTTCAGGGATGCCCATGCCGGTGCGGAACATGCGGCTGCACTTACTACCGCCGGATTAACAGGTTCGGGGTTTGCCTTGCTGGTATCTGAAGTTTCGCTTTTGCTGCAGCCGGTAAAAATAAATGTCATTGTAACGGTTAACACTATACGCTGTAAATAACTGGTTTTCATAGATAGATGGTTTTTCTTATTTAAATTGCCAATGTATTTGAAGGGTTATGGAAGCCAGCCGGATTACTAAACGATACTGTTGCAACAAATGTACAAAGAAATGGCAGGATAACAGATGTAGTTATCACACTAAAAGTGATCAAACTACTGTCCGCAAACGCACATGCCTGTTTCATTACCGGACAGCTGCAATCACTTAAACAATTGATTATAAACCCCGTAACAGCATGGCACATTTATAGTGCCTCAGCATTAACTTTACTCCTGCTATGTTAAAAAGCTACTTTAAAATTGCCTGGCGCAACCTCTGGAAATACCGGCTATTTTCACTGATCAACATCATAGGCCTGGGACTGGCCATTGCCTTTTGTTTCCTCATACTTATCCAGGTTCAGTGCAGTTTTGAGAAAGATACCTTTCATCCTTACCCGGACCGTACTTACCGCATTTTAACAGACATTACCAGTAAAGATGGTAAAACATTTTCCTTTGCATCGTCGCCGCTGCCGCTGGCAGATAAGCTGAAGAACGAACAAAGCGGCATTGAGCAAACAGCCCGTGTAATACGCGGCATTGGCGGCAGCTTCAGTAACCGCATTAAATCATTACCGGTAAATGGCATATATGCAGATGCCGGCTATTATGAGCTGTTCAACTTCCCTTTGCAGCGGGGCAAGCCGGCCATAGAACCGTATACCGCAGTGCTGTCATATGAAACGGCCATACGATTTTTCGGCTCCGCTGATCCTATCGGCAAAACGCTTGAACAAAAAGACTTTGGCGCACTTACCATTACGGGTGTGTTTGCACCGTTAGGCAACAGAAGCACGCACCTTAAATCTGACATGGCAGTTTCGATGGCTACCTTTCCATTACGGTATCCCAGCGAGGGACAGGCTGACTGGTTAAACTATAATGCCTTTACATTTGTACGCTTATCCAAAGGCGCACCGCCAGCCGTGCTGGACCGCGCACTTGCCGGCATTGCAAAAGATAATGCACAGCATGTTGACTTTAAAGACATGCAGGCGCATTCCTTCCGTAAACAGCTGGTACGCAGCATCTCCCCGGCTTTTGAAAACCTGATCAACAACCCCGGCGTAGAGCCTTTGTTTAAAGTACTGGTCAATATTATTATGGGGCTGCTGATCGTATCACTGGCAGGTTTTAATTATATCAACCTTACGTTAACCCGTTCACTTAGCCGTGCCCGGGAGGTAGGCGTACGCAAGGTAGCAGGCGCCAAGCGCCGGCAGCTGATCCTGCAGTTCCTCATAGAAACCGTGCTGTTATCAGCGCTGGCTTTTATTATCGGGTACCTGGGCCTGCTGTTCATGAAATCGTTTATACATGCGCCCTGGCTTAGCTGGGAAGTGCAGAACAGCGGCCTGTTATGGATAGTGTTTATTGGCTTTACCCTGCTAACCGGTTTGGCAGCGGGTATATTACCGGCCCGCATCTTATCCTCCTATCAACCCGTTCAAATGCTAAAAGGCACTTTATTGCCTGCCGGCATTGGTAAAACGGGGTTCCGGAAAGTATTGATCGTAATACAGTTCGTAGTATCGCTGGTATTCATGATCTTCACCGGTACTATGTACAGCCAGTTTAAATACATGGCAACAGATAATGAAAATTTTAACCGCAAACAAATACTCAACATTCCGTTACCGGATAGCGCCGATTACAAGCTGCTGCGGAATGAAATGGCGCATGAAGCAGGCATTGAGCGTATTGGCCTGACGTCGGCCCCGTTAAATGCAGCTGCTGCACGTATTAAAATAAGCCGGCCTTCTCCTGAACCATCTCTGCAGGATGCATTTAAATATTCGGTGGATGCTGCTTTTATTCAGAACATGCAGCTGCAATTTATTGCCGGTAATAATTTACCGGCGGCACAGGCAGATCATTTTGCAGTGATCAATGAAAAAGCCGTACTGGCATTGGGGTTAGGCCATCCGAAAGATGCGACCGGACAAATCATTTTACTGGACAGCACAGAGGTAACGATCAGCGGCGTGGTAAAGAACTTCAGCTTTATGGCGTACGAGCTGCCGGTATCTCCACTGGTGCTGGCTTATGAGCCATCTGCCTTTAAGATGATGTCTGTTAAGGTAGCTGCCGGCGTAACGCCCGATAAATTAACAGCCTCGCTCACGCATACCTGGAAACGCTTTTATCCTGGCGAGGACTTTGTATACTCATGGTATGCCCGGCAGCTGTATGAAGATTATCTTGAAAGCGAAGACCTGAAACTATTTGCGGTGATCGTGTTCATTGTTTTTGTAATTGCCGCCCTGGGTTTGCTGGGCATGGTGAATTACAGTACGGGAAAACGTACCAGAGAAGTGGGTATTCGCAAGGTAATGGGTGCCAATGTGCTGCAGATCGTGACCCTGTTATCCTGGAGCTTTTTAAAACTGATATTGATAGCGGCTGCTATTGCCCTGCCCTTAGGCTATTTCCTGGGCACGCTGTTCCTGAACATTTTTACTTACCATCCGCGCTTAGGCCCCGGCCTGTTCCTGTTATGTGCAGGCCTGCTTTTCCTGGTAGGTTTTTTAACTGTTGGCATTCAGACTTACAGAACCGCCCTTACCAACCCGGCCCGCACCTTACGAACAGAATAGTTGTATGTGCCGCTCATAAATTATTTTATGCTGCTTAGAATTGAAAGAGGGCGCCACTTTGGTGTGTCGCCCTCTTTTTACGTTTAATAACTGACATTCCTTAATATCCCGGGTTCTTTTTCAGGTTTGAATTAACTGCCAGCTGTTGGCTGGGAATGGGGAAGATCAGGTTCTTTGGATCATCCGTAGGCTTCTCCTGCCAGGGTTGCAGGAACTTGCCAAAGCGGATGAGGTCCAGGCGCCGTGAGCTTTCCCAGTAAAATTCCCTTCCTCTTTCATCCAGCAGCTGATCCAGTGTTACAGCAGCCATGGGAGTTGCACCACGGGCTGCGCGCACCTGGTTCACCAGCGGCAGCGCAGCGCCTGCATTGCTTTGGCGCAGCAGGGCTTCGGCTTTCATCAGCAGCACATCCGGATAACGGTAATACACAAAATCGTTATCTACCTTACCGTTTGCATCGTTCACATAATCAGGACAGTATTTTACCACCCTTATTCCGGTTACTTCCAGGTTGGCGCCGGTTTCAATGGTGCTCACTTCCGGTGTAAAGATCAGTGGAGCGCCGGTTCTGTCCAGCAATGGCGCATCTGTTTTCAGATTGTACTGCTGTCCTATCAGGAAACCCACATTCACGCGTTTACCCGGGTTAGCCGGGCCGCCGGCGCCGGTGGGGTAAGCAGCTCCTCTTCTTACATCGCCTGCTTCAAATTTGTTATAGAAATCTGAGAGCGTGGTCCAGCCATTCCAGCCGGAGGGGCTTTGGTTGTAGTGCATTACCGTATGCCAGATGGCGTTTAAGCCGCCGGCATCCACACCGCCTATATTCTCTGCGGTGAAAATGTTCTCTTTGGATAAGCTGCCATTATTGGGCGAGAAGTTATCAAAGTAATTAGTGCTGAACGTGTAACGGCCGCTGTTAATGATCTCATCTGCCAGAGTTACTACCTTCGCCAGGTCTGCATTATCAAACGTAGGTGCGGCCCTGTTGGCAAATACGCCTTTATTCAGGTAACATTTCATCAGCAATATTCTCGCAGCATCTTTATTGGCCTTGGTAATGTTACTTCTTGAAGTAGCTACGTCCGGCAGGTTGGTCATTACATCATTCACTTCCGTGATAATATAATCCAGCGCTTCTGAACCTGCCCTTACCCTTGCTTCCTGGGTTACCTTTTCACCGGGATCGCGGTACGGTACCTGGTCAAAAAGATCCAGCACGCTGAACATGGCGAAGGCCCGGATGAACCTTGCTTCAGCTGCCTGTTGAGCGGAAGGGCTAAACTGCAGGATGTTGGTGGCGGTATACACTACCCCACCCAGGTCGTTAAAAGCATCCCGTATATGAATGTTGTCTGCATCCCATTTGTGCGCATGCAGCACGCGCCATGCACCATTATCATCCCAGTCACCGCCACGGGTGGGGGCAATCTGTTCATCCGTGCTCATTTCTGACAGGGCAAATACCCGGTCGTTGTTTTGATAGGGCAAACGCATGGAATTATACACACCTTTCAGCAACGCATCTGCAGAGCCGCCGCTGCCGCCTACCTGCGCATCTGTTGCCTCACCCTTTAGTTTTTCATCCAGTTTGGTACAACCCGTCCACAACAGGATACCGGAGACCAGAAATAATATTTTCATGTAGTTCATATAAGCCAGTTTTTTTGATTAAAGGGAAAAATTAACACCAAGCGTAAACGTACGGGCAGAAGGGTAAGGCTGGTATTCGATACCTGCAGAAGGAACACCACCGGAGGTGGACATACCTGTTTTAGAATCTGCACCTGGTGCTCCGCTGCTCTTATCTACATTCACTTCAGGATCGAACCCTTTGAACTTGGTAATTACAAACAGGTTCTGGCCAGTGAAATAGATATTCATGCCTTTAACCACATGGCCAATATCGCCTAAAGCATATGTAAGGGTTACGTTGGCCAGCTTCATATAGTTCCCACTCTCAATAAAACGGGAGGAAGAGGTAACCCGGTTTGACAGGGCTTCCTGCTGGGATGCATTAAAGAATTCTTCTGCAATATTACGCGCGCCCCGGAGGTTACTTACATTCACTACGTTGTTAAAGGTGTTGTTATAGATCTTGTGCCCGAAAGCGCCGTTCAGGTTAGCAGTAAGCGACAATTTCTTATACGCAACCGTAGTGCTGATACCCAGCAGCTTCGTGGGGTTCGGATTTCCCTGGTAGCTTAAGCTGTCCCCATTGGGATAGATGGATTGCCCGTCCTTATCCATACCGCCATAAGTGCGGGTATAAAATCCGTTAATAGGCATATCATTATAAATGATCTCTACCAGTGTTCCGGATACGCCCTGCCCATTCAGCTGACCGGTATAAATAGGTGCAGCCATGCCGGTTACATTATTCTTCAGGAAGGTAGCATTCACACCCAGATCCCAGCTGAAATCCTTACCCTGAACAATGCCGGCATTTATCATAGCTTCAAAACCCTTGTTCACGATCTTACCATCCAGGTTCTTCCAGGTTACTACAGACTGGGATGCAGCCGGCTGTATAGCAACGGTAGGATATAACAGGTCGGAGGTTGTTTTATGAAAATAATCTACAGAGCCTGTGATCCTGTCTTTTACCAATGCAAAGTCAAGCCCTATGTTATATTGCTTGTCTGACTGCCATTTAAGATCCGGGTTGGCGTTGGATTGCTGCGATACCGCACCATTGTTCTGGAAAGCCCACCTGGCCTGTGATGCGCCGGACGGAAATTCCTGGTTACCGGTTTTACCCCAGCCGCCACGCAGCTTCAGGTTGGTAACTACTCCCTTGGTGAAGAAGCTTTCGTTGCTGATGTTCCAGGCTGCTGCAAATGACGGGAATACGCCATAGCGGTTATTGGAACCGAATTTGGTGGAACCATCTGTTCTGATAGTACCGGTTAACATGTAACGGTCTTTCAGGTTCAGCGTTACCCTGCCGAAATAAGACTGCAGCTCTGAAACCGGATCTGCAAATGAAGTAATGTTACGGCCTGCGGCGTTGGAGAACTGGATATAGTCTGTGAGGTCCAGCCCATAATTACTAAAGCCGCCTTGTTGTGCGGGGCCCAGGCCATTCATATAAGCTCCCTTGTTTGTGTACTTCAGGTATTCATAACCTGCCAGCACATTCAGGTGCAGATCTGTGTTAATGTCTTTATTATAGGTCAGTGTATTAGTGAACTGCTGGGTGGCCAGCTCATTCTGACCGATGTTAGCCCAACCAAGACCTGTGGAGGATATATCCTGGATACCAAAAGTGTTCAGGTTAATATTGCCATCCACCGCTGTTCTCCTGATACCGCTGCTGTAGTTAATGCTGTATTGCATGCGGTATTCCAGGTCATCGGTGATCTTGTAATAGGGAGAGATGCTTCCCAGGATTGTGGTTACCCTTGATTTATCGTGATATACCTGCGACATAGCCACCGGGTTCACCGCAGCGCTCCCCTGCTTAATGTTCAGGCTACCATCTGCATTATACAATGCTTCCGTAGGATTCCACTGTAATGCCTGACCCATAAGGCTGTTGGCAAAACCGGCATCGTTGGTGATGGGCGGAATGTTTTCCTGGTACTGGTTGGCAATGATATTCAGGTCCACTCCCAGCCTTTTGCTGTTCAGGAATTTAAACCCTGCGTTGAATGCGGCAGTATATTTCTTAAAATCAGATTTTTTAATGATGCCCTGCTGGTCCAGCATACCTGCGGAAAAGCGGTATTTGGCATTATCACTGCCGCCGCTAACGCCTACATTATAGTTTTGGGTAACGGCTGTACGAAGTATAGCATCCAGCGCATTTACATTAGCGCCTTTATCGTTGGTGTTACCCAGGTTCCATTTTTGTAATGCCTGGCGGAACTGGTCGCCATCCAGCACATTAATACGCCGCATAATATTGCTGATACCAACGGAAGCGCCTACATCCAGCTTAGGCTCGCCGGCCTTCCCTCTTTTGGTGGTGATGAGCACTACGCCGTAAGCAGCCCGGGAACCGTAAATGGCGGTGGCGGATGCATCTTTCAATACATCTACGGAAGCAATGTCAAAGGGGTTAATAAAGTTCAGCGCATTGCCTCCGGGAACGTTCCCAAGCTCAGGCACATTTAAGCCGGGCCTGGCAGAACGTCCATCCAGGGGTACCCCATCCACTACATACAATGGCTGGCCGGTGCCGGTTAATGCGGCATTTCCCCTGATGCGTACTGTAGTGGCTGCGCCGGGCTGACCGCTGTTTGAAACGATCTGTACGCCGGCAACCTTACCCTGGATAAGCTGGTCGGGCGCGGTGAAAGTACCTTTATTAAAATCCTTGGCCTGAATGGAGGCAACGGAACCGGTGAGATCTTTTTTACGAACGGTTCCATAACCTACTACTACCACATCGGTTAGCTGGGTGCTGCTTGTTTGTAAAACAATGTTTACGTTCGTTTTGCCGCTGATGCTCACTTCCTGGCTGGCAAACCCTACGTAGGTGACAACCAGCGTGGTGGCATTTTCGGGGGCATTTACTTTAAATGTACCATCCGGACCTGCTGCTGTGCCGCTACTGGTGCCCTTTATCTGAATGGTGGCGCCTGGAATTGGATCACCTTTTTCATCTGTTACCTTGCCGGCAACAGCTCTTGTCTGTGCGTTAGCCATACCTGTTATCAGCAATAATAACAAGCACAACGTACGCGCCCTGCGAAATAGATCTTTGTTCATAAGATGGATTTTATTTGTTTGTGGAATATTGACGTGTAAAGCAATAAGCTCAGAAGCTGCCTGCTTATGATGAGGAAACCTTTTCGAAACGTGAATGACTATACCTTAATGGATATTGGTTTTTAGTTTAAAAAAATAGATAAAGCGGCACTAATAAACAGACGTGTATTTTCATAACGGATCATTTAGAGTTTAATACACAGATTTTGGTAAAAATAACTGTTGCTAATGGTTCAAAGTAAAATAGGTTTAAGCACGGTGGCAATTTATATTGTTAATATATAGAAAATATTGACAAAATAGCTGATTCATTTTAAAAAATAATTCCTGACAATCAATATATAAATATTAATATTAACGATTTCCATATACAACGGCGATCCGGGGCTCAGTATTGCCTGAGCCGGGCAGAACAGCAGCCGTAGATCGTCCCGGGCCTTTGACGAAAAAAGCCGCACCGGGGATCATCCCAGGGGCGGCTTTTTACAGAACGTTGCTATTACCGATCTTCTCTAACCTGGATTCAAGCTTCTTATCTTTTTTAAAGTATTCCATGATCATAATGGAACTTGCTTTGGCCGGCAGCACTGTCATTCTGCTGGCCGATTGGACAAACCATACGAATAATCTATATCTAAAAAAAAATCCCACATCGCAGGAACAGGTACTTCCTGCGCACGAACATTGTTAACAATACTCAAGTAAAATTAGATCGTAGCTATTCAATTCATGCTTTAACCTTTTGCAAGAGCTTCCTGCTCTCTTTACTCACAAAAGTGATCGGCACAAACTTGTCTGTTGGTGCGCCAATATAATACACCATCCACTCCGGATCATGGTTTGACAGCATTTCACTGATGCAGTCTGCCCGGTGCCCCATGGGATTAGAACACTCGTCCCAGTAAAACAGCTCTACCCGGTAGTGCAGCTGTTGTTTCTGGTTGTTGATCGTTACCTCAACTTCTATTTCCTGCTTACCTGGCAGTGGTGGAATAGGAATAACTATGTGGCTCATAATCTTAGGTATTATACGGGAGCTGCCACAAGAAGGCTGCCATATCTGGGCAGCATGCAGGATGCATCAGTTACATATTATCTTTTTTTATACTTGTTCAAATGTAAGCAGCCGGCGTCCGGAAATGGACAATTTAAGGTATGCCTTTGCCTTTTAAAATAACAAAATGCAGCTTATAGCTACCTACGTCGATCAGGGCTTTCATGGTGCCTTGAAGCCTTGAATGTAGAGGATACTATTTTGTGAAAAGCCGGCAAAATTCAGATCCTTACTATTAATTTTAATGTCTTTAAGTCGTAAAGTAATATTTCGCTTTTATCTGTCTTATCGTATTTGCCATTTTTATTAGTGTCGGTATGTCCTGTAATAACAATCGTTCCCGTTTGGCTATTGATCAACCAGGTTCTTGCAAAGAAGTTATCTTCGGTTAATTGTGTTTTTTCCTGTCCGTCTGTTGAGAGAATAATGATCTGTGTGGGATCTCCCCAGTCAATTCTTTTGTCGTTATCAAGATTCACCGTGTGGGCTGTTACCATTACCTTATTAATTTGAAAACTATCCATTTTGATCTGCTCGATCTTCTGGATATAGGCACCATCAGGAAAATCAATTTTTTTTGACTGCCCGGTCCTGGTGTTCAGGAATAAAAGAGAAGTACTGTTTATAGTAAACATCTTTCCAACACTTTCAATGGTTGCCAGCACGTAGTCTGTGCCACTGAGTTCTGTAAGCTTGTTATAGTAAGCATGATTGTATTTGTCTTGCCCGTAAGCTGAAATGGTAAGTACGGAGAGTAACAGGATAATGAGATGCTTCATTTTTATAAGTATGGGTTTTGTGTGATCGGATAGTTAGCTAAGACGATTGGGTGCGGGAAAAGTTGCAGGTGAGGGAAAATTAATCAGATAACAATACCTTTAACCCCAAAAATGCAGATCGGTTTTATCGGTGTTGGCAAGATCACCAACGCTATTGTAGAAGGACTATGCACTTCATCTATCGAAAACACACAGATCTGGCTTTCGCCCCGCAATGAAGCCAATGCACAACGCCTGGCGGAGAAATACGCGCAGGTCCGGCGGCTGGAAAGCAACCAGCAGGTGATCGACCGATCGGATCTTGTTTTTATAGCCGTAAGGCCCGCTGCCGCAATGGAAGTATTGCGCTCACTGGTATTCCGGAAAGAGCAGACCGTGATATCACTGGTTCCTCTCTTAAAAAAAGCTGAGCTGCTTAACGCGGTAGCACCGGCCACCCAGGTGGCCCGCGCCGTTCCCACACCAACGGTTATGCAGCATACAGGCCCTATCCTGCTCTTTCAGGCTAATGATATGGTAACACAGCTGTTTAGCCATTTAGGCCAGCCATTACAGGTAACTGATGAACATCAGCTGCATGCATTATGGACACTCACGGGCCTCATTACCCCGTTTTACGACCTGCTGCATGAGCTAAGCAGCTGGACCATTGACAATGGCGTAAATGCCACAACCGCCAATCAATATATTGCAGGACTGTTCCAGGCGCTCTGCTTTGCAGCACAACAGGACAGCGCCATTAATTTTAAAGAGCTGGCGCAGCATGCAGAAACCCCCAATGGGATGAATGAACAAGCAGGCCGGGAGATCAGGGAAAAAGGCGCACATCAGGCCTACAGGATTGCTTCGGATAATTTATTGAAGCGGTTTGAGTAAGGAATAGTGCAGATGGATGAAGATTGTATTAATTAAATGATATTTAACGATAAATGACAACAGATAAAATAATTGAGTTGCTTTCTGAATTCGAACCATTTAAAGAAAGTGACCTAGAAAATGATAATGAATCCTTCCTTAATGAAATAATGGCTTTCTTAAAAAGCAATAATGATTATATTAAAGCGATAGGACCGATATTCCATCTAATGGAAAAATATCCACATGCTGACTTGGGTTCACCGGGCCCTTTGGTACATACATTGGAGGGATTTAAAGGCGAGTATGAGAATTATTTGCTTGATTCCTTGAAAAGGAAACCGACACCTCTTACCGTATGGATGTTAAATAGAATTATTAATGCAGAGGAAGCCCTAACGGCTAAAAAAGATCTAATAAATTTAATGTCGTCTCTTTTGCAAAATCAAAATATCGATGATGAAACGAGAACTTCTATTCAAGATTTTATTTCCTTTCAAATGCAATCCTCCTCGTAGAGCACCAAGAAATCCCTTCACGCCCCTACCCACCCTTTCTGGTACCTATCCCTATACGGTTTGGTTAAAGCATTAGGAAAGCTTCATCAGGCATCTGACACCTGCCCGTCTGGAATATCCTGGAGCATTGTCTGCTGCTTTGTTTTCCTGTTATTTCCCAAACGTTATAAATTTTAATTTGGTGATCTCAAACACACATCGTAATATTGCGATATTACAATAAGAGACCAATGGGAGCTACTAAAACAGACCTCTTCACGAAACAACAGAATGATATAGCCACTATGGCTAAGGCGCTGGCCCATCCGGCCCGCATTGCTATCCTGCAATACCTGGTTAAAAAGAATGCCTGCGTTTGCGGCGACCTGGTAGATGAGCTGGGGCTGGCACAAGCCACTACCTCCCAGCATTTGAAAGAGCTGAAAACAGCCGGCTTAATACAGGGCACCATTGAAGGCGCCAGCGTTTGCTATTGTATTAATCCTAAAGTATGGAAACAATATCAACAGCTGTTTGCCGGATTCTTTAAGGAAGTTGATCTCAACGGCCCCTCTTGCTGCTAAAAATTTTTTACCGATATTAATCGCAATATTGCAATAATAAGATAATAAAATGCTACCTTTTATGGTTACAGATGAACAAATAAAGGAAATGGTGCAACAGAAATACAGTGAGATCGCCTTGCAGGAGAAAGACGTTAACCAGGCTTCCTGCTGCGGTTCCGGCTGCTGCTCCACAGAAGTATATAACATCATGAGCGATGACTATTCCAGGCTGGAAGGTTACAATCCTGATGCTGACCTGGGCCTGGGCTGCGGCCTGCCCACACAGTTTGCCAACATACAAAAAGGCAACATGGTTATTGACCTGGGATCAGGCGCCGGCAATGATTGCTTTATAGCCCGGCAGGAAACCGGTGAAGCAGGGAAAGTGATCGGCATAGACTTTACGCCGGCCATGATAGAGAAGGCCCGTGCAAATGCAGAAAAGCTGCAGTTCAATAACGTAGAGTTCCGCCAGGGTGATATTGAGCGCATGCCGGTTACCGCCAACACGGCCGATGTAATTGTAAGCAACTGCGTATTAAACCTGGTGCCTAATAAGGATGGTGTTTTTAAAGAGATCTTCCGCGTGCTGAAACCCGGTGGGCACTTCAGCATTTCCGATATTGTGCTGGATGGCAGCCTGCCGCCCAAAATACAGACAGCGGCTGAAATGTACGCCGGCTGCGTATCCGGGGCTATACAAAAACAGGATTACCTGGGATTGATAACAAACAACGGCTTTACCGGCATCACCATTCAAAAGGAAAAAGTAATTGCTATTCCTGATGATATACTGGCCCAATATTTAACCGTGGATGAAATAGCCCAATTTAAAACCAGTAACACCGGCATTTATAGCATTACGGTGTATGCCGAAAAACCGGCCGCTGCCAGCTGCTGCGGTCCTGATTGTTGTAAATAACGAACACTATGCAGATCATACCAATGACAGCGGATCACTGGCCGCAGGTAAAAGCAATTTATGAAAGTGGTATTGCTACCGGCAATGCCACTTTCCAAACCACTGCACCGGAATGGGAAGAGTGGGATAAGACCCATGTAAAAACTTGCCGGCTGGTAGCCATTGAAAACAGCCAGGTAATAGGCTGGGCGGCCCTTACAGCAGTATCCGGCAGGTGTGTGTACGCCGGTGTAGGAGAAGTGAGCGTATATATACATGCTGATGCACGCGGCAAAAATGCGGGCACACAGCTGCTGCAGGCTTTAATAACAGCAAGTGAAGCCAACGGCTTCTGGACACTACAGGCCGGCATATTCCCTGAAAACACCGCCAGTATAAAAGTGCATGAGAAATGCGGGTTCCGTTTAGTGGGGCGCCGTGAAAAGATCGGGCAAATGAATGGACTTTGGCGGGATACGCTGTTACTGGAACGCAGAAGCCTTATAACCGGAAAGTAAATGAAAATTGCACTCTTCAGCGACATTCACGCAAACCTGCCTGCACTTGAAGCATTCTTTAAAGATGTGGAGATCCGTAAGCCCGATGCCATCTATTGCCTGGGCGACCTGGTAGGCTACAACATATGGCCTAATGAAGTGATACAGGAGATCCGCAAACGCGGCATTCCCACTATTGCCGGCAATTATGATTTTGGCATTGGCCGCAGCAGCAATGATTGCGGCTGCGCGTATAAAACAGATGATGAAAAGGCAAATGGCGCCATTTCCATATCATTCACCAATGAAATTGTAAAAGAAGAAGAACGCCAGTACCTCCGCACCTTACCGGCCCACATTAAAGTAGCGTTCCAACTAAACAATGATCAGCTGAACCTGTTGCTGGTGCATGGCAGCCCCCGGAAAATAAACGAGTATTTATTTGAGGACCGGGATGAAAAAAGCCTGCTCCGGATTATGCAGGATGCCGATGCAGATGTGATGTGTTTTGGCCATACCCATAAACCTTATCATAGAGTTATTGCTGAAGAAGAGAAGCGGCGTTTCCGCCATGCCATTAACATTGGTTCTGTTGGTAAACCAAAAGACGGCGATCCCCGGGGTTGTTATGTATTACTGCACATTAATGAGAACAGCAGCATTTTAAATAGAGCAGCTGTACAGGTAGAATTTATCCGCTTTGCCTATGATGTTGAAAAAGCGGCAAAAGCCGTAGAGGCCAGCCCGTTACCAAATGCCTATGCGGAAAGCCTGCGCAGGGGCGTATAACATCAGGCGCTTAGCAACTTTGCAATGCTGGATTCCAATACATCATAGGGCCGGTAACCGGTTAACAACAGCTGCCTGGTACTATTCTCAGACCTGATCGATAGAGCGGGAAAACGGGAAATGTTCCGTGCTTTTACTTCTTCCAGGTCCTTTTTAAAACTTTCCAGCACCTGCGGCAGCTCCAGTGCCTGCTCAAAAGCAGCTGCATTAAACAGCTGCGGATCTGCAGTTTCCGTTTCCCTGGCAATGGCCAGCAATACTTCCCTACGCGCAATGTTCTGCCCATGGATCATAACTGCAGCCCTTACATTTTCAAGATAGCGCTCAGCAGCCAATGCCGACTGCTGTTCCGCACATTTAACCGCCAGGCAGGCCGGGTATGATGATGCCGGCGGATCCGTAAACCAGATCCTGTCATTTAAAGTACAGCCGGTAAGCTGCTTTACCTCTGACCACACCGGTCCCATTTGAACCGGCTTGCTAATAGAGCGGACCGCATCATGATAATGCTCCCAGCTGGAAAGCATGCCGCCCATACAATACCGGATATGCAGCTCGTAACGCGGATCTGCACGCAGCTGCTTCCACACAGGCTCAAAAGCCCAGCTCCAGCAGCAAAGCGGATCGGTATAATAAGTAATATCCAATCTGCTCTGCTGCTGCAGGGTTTCAGTATTATTTTTTTGTTGAACTCTTTTTTCTGCTGCCACTGGGTTTAGATTGATCTTCTAATTCTTTTTCTGACTGGCTCCATACATTTACACCTATCGGCACTGCCATCTTAATTTCTTCGCTGCGTTCCTGGCTCAGGTCCTGGTCCAGCTGGCTTACTCCTTCCAGGGTTCTTTCTGTTCCTTCCGGCTGCACATTCAGCAATCCATTTGTTTCAAGCACATATTTTACAGGATCATTAATGAACTGCCATGTTTCACCGAACTGGGTGCTTTCGCCCTCGTTCCATGGGCCTCTTACATCGGCGCCGCTGGACATATTAAAATACAGGTTGCTGTAGCGCGGATCTGATTGCAGCACGCCCGGCGGGAAGTTAGGCTGAATAGAATCCAGCGCGGCTTCAAACATCTGGAAGTGCGCTACTTCACGCGTCATTAAAAAGTTCAGTGTATCTTTTACATAAGGATCATCTGTGAACTGCAACAGGTACTCGTAGGTTATTTTAGCCCTGGATTCTGCTGCTATATTAGAACGCAGGTCCACTGTCAGATCCCCGTTGCAGTCGCCATTGATATAGGCTGCGCTCCAGGGTACACCCTGGCTGTTGGTATAGGCAGGTCCTCCCCCGCTGGTTGTTAAGAACTGCGGAGCAACCAGTGCCTGATGTATAAATTGCTCTTTGGCTTTTTTACCATCCAGCAGCTGCATGATCTCTGATTCATCTGCGGCTTTCTTCAGATCGCCATTGATACCTTGCAGCAGCATTTGAATAGTGGCGCCTACAATTTCAAGATGGCTGAACTCTTCAGTGGCAATATCCATTAAAAGGTCGTACTTGTCCGGAAACGGGCTCCTGGCGCCGAAAGCCTGGCCAAAGTACCTTAACGCGGCTGCTAACTCGCCGTTAGCGCCACCAAATTGTTCTAATAACAAAGTAGCAAAAGCCGGGTCGGGTTTGCTGACCCTTGCATTATATTGCAGGTCTTTTACGTGGTAAAACATATAACTGGATTTAGTTGCGAAAAAAGATTGTTTCAGTGTCAGGGATACAAATAATGTTCCTGCATAGTTCTTAGTTACAACCTTTCCAATTCATGTATAAGCCACGTAGAAATACTTTCCCAAGTAAGGCATTCCTTTCCCGGTTAACATTTACGGCATGCCTCAAAAGATTAGTAATTACCTGGTTGCGGCTGCTTCCAGGTTCTTGGAATACACCGGATAGCTTACGGGGAAATAGGTATAAAAGCAGGCGCCCTTGCCCGGCTCGCTGGTTGCCTGCATAAATCCTGAATGGTTTTTCATTATTCTTTTACACATGGCCAGCCCAATACCGGTGCCTTCATATTTATCCCTGGTATGTAATCTTTGAAAAATAGCAAAGATGACCTCTGCGTACTGCTGCTCAAAGCCAATACCATTGTCCTGGAACGATAATTCAAGAAAATATTCGTGCTCAAGATCAATGGGTGGGTTCTTAATATCTTCCTTTCTCAAAAATCTTGAAGCGATCTTAACTACCGGTTGCCCCTCACAATATTTTAAAGCATTGCCTAAAATGTTTGTAAACAGCTGGCTAACCTGGTCGGGGTAAACGTCAATAGCCGGCAGCGGCTTATGCAGGATGACCGCATTCCGTTCCTGGATCAGCAATTCCAGGTCAAAACGCACGGATTCCAATATCATATTAAGGTCCGTAGGTACCTTGTGCTTTACTTTATCCAACCGGCTGTAATCCAGTATAGACTTGATGAGCATGCTCATCCTTTTAGCGGAAGTATTGATCTTGGGAAAATACTTATCTATAATTGCCTGGTCTTTGGGATTGCTCTGGATAATATCTGTGAAGGTTTGAATTTTCCGCAATGGTTCCTGCATGTCATGTGAGGCAACATAGGCAAATTGTTCGAGCTCCCAGTTCTTGTTCTCCAGCTGCATTACATAATCCTTCATCTTGTCTTCCGCTAACTTCCGTTCAGTAAGATCGCGGGTAACTTTTGAAAATCCAATGATGGAATTATCCCCGCCATGAAGCGCGGTAATGGTAATGCTTCCCCAGAACCGGCTACCGTCTTTCCGTACACGCCATCCCTCATGGGTGGCTCTTCCGGTTTCAACTGCAATTTTAATCAGCTTTTCAGGCAACCCGGCCTCCTTATCCCTGGGCGGATAGAAGATGCGGAAATTAACCCCTATGATCTCACTGGCCTCATAACCTTTGATCCTTTCTGCGCCTACATTCCAGCTAATCACATTTCCCTGCTCATCCAGCATAATGATCGCATAGTCCTGTACTTCCTGCACCATTTTATGATAACGTTCCTCACTTTTCCGCAGCTCGGAAATACTGTTTTTCAGTTCTTCAGAGGAACGTTTCAGCTCGTCGTCAATCAATTTCTTTTCAGTAAGATCGCGGGTAACCTTTGTGAAGCCTATAACAGCACCATCGCCGGCATGCATTGCGGTTATTACAATGCTTCCCCAAAAAAGGCTGCCATCCTTCCGTACGCGCCACCCTTCGTGTTTTGCACTGCCTGCACTTCTTGCATGCTCAATTAATCTCTGCGGCAGGCCGTTTGCCTGATCGGAGGCTTCATAAAATATTGAGAAATGCTTTCCGAGTATTTCTTCGGCCTTATATCCTTTGATCTTTTCGGCGCCTAAGTTCCAGCTTTTAATTACGCCATTCGCATCCAGCCTGAGGATAGCGTAATCCTGGATCTCTGCGATCATTCCCTGGTACATTTCACCACTTTCAGCAAGAGCGGCCGCAGCGGGTCCTCTCAGTTCTGCTGCTGCTTTTTCCCGCCCCAGGTCCTGCGCCAGCTCAGAGAATCCGAGCAGCTGTTCTTTTTCATTGTAAAGGGCTTTCAGAGAGATGCGGCCCCAGTATTTTGAGGTGTCTTTACGCATACACCATCCTTCATAAACGGCTTTACCATCCTGCAGGGATGCTTTCAGCAGGTTAGCCGGAAGGTTCGCTTCGCGGTCTTCGGGTAAAAAATTCAGATCAAAATGCTTACCTATAGCCTCTGCCTTGCTGTATCCCTTAATGATCCCGGCCCCTTTGTTCCAGCTTTTTATAATACCTTCCTTATTAAGAAATACAAGTGCACACGTTTCCTGTTCCTCAACAAATTTTTGAAAAAGCAGTTCTTCATTCGCCTGACCGGCCGTTTCATCCTGAAAAGCTCCTGTATTATCTTGTTTAGTTTTTATGGTACCCATCTGTAGTCTATACTATGCACTTTATTGTGTTTGAAGGGGCTGCAAGTCAACAAGCTGGATGTTTTCCCCTTTTATATCAATATACCATTATGGAATTTTAGTAAAACCAAATATAGTAAAAAATAAAAATAGCCGTTGAAAGCAGAACCGTGAGCATACCTGAATGGCCCGGAATTGGCTGTATGCTAAAATATTAAACGCATTTATTATGCCATGGTATAATGGAGATTATCCGCCGTCCTATAAAAATCAGCCGGTAGCCCTGCGCAAAAAGGCTGTTGAGATCGCTAATAAGCTGCTGGAAAACGGCGCTGAAGAAGGGGTTGCCATTGCTACGGGCTTAAAGCAGGCGAGGGCACAATTAAAAAAAGAAAAAGAAAAACAATCACAAAAAAAAGATCATTCTCAATAAACCCGGGCTCTTTTGATAACGGTGTTGCAGATAGCTGCTTTACATGACCGGGTAATCCTTTATTGCTTTTATCTAATGTTTGATTTGCTTAATTTTGCAGGATGGCAGCCTGGCACTTACCTGAAGATTCAGCATTTAGTACTGCAGACCTAAGCTCAAAAGGGTTTAAGGTGCATGAGATCTCAAAAGCGGTAGATTCCCTGCATAATCACGCCAGGCGGGATTATTATAAAATAGTGCTGGTAACCGGCGATATGATCCTTACCTACGGTGATGAGACTATCGAAATAAATGGTACGGTCTTATTCTTCGCCAATCCCCATGTACCTCATACGGTAATACATCGCTCCCGGGAAAAAAAGGGCTATGGCTGTCTTTTTACCGAAGCCTTTATTGCGGGCAGGGAACGTGCGGAGATCTTACGGAACTCTCCCCTGTTCCGCATTGGCGCCCATCCCGTAATCCCTGTTAACAGCGAACAGGCGGCATTTTTGAGCAGTCTTTACCGGGAAATGCTCTCCGTGCACCGTAGTGATTATGAGTATAAGAACCAGCTGCTCAGGAGCTGCGTAGAGCTGATCATTCACGAAGCATTAAAGATCCAGCCGGGCCAGAACGGGCTAAAGCAAAAAAATGCAGCTACCAGGATCACCCATTTATTTATGGAATTACTGGAAAGGCAATTTCCGGTAGAAAGCACCGGAGATCCTCTCAAGTTAAGAACTGCGCAGGATTTTGCGGGCGCGCTTTCTGTACACATAAACTATCTGAACCGGTCGGTAAAGGAAGTTACCGGCAAACCCACCTCTGTACACATAGCGGAACGTATTGCCACAGAGGCCAAGGCCCTTTTGCAGCACAGCAACTGGAGCATTGCCGATATTGCCTATGGCCTGGGCTTTGAATATCCCACCTATTTTAACAACTACTTCAAACGGGTAACCGGCGCTACCCCCAGATCCTTCAGGAAAAGAAAAGTTTGAAAATCATACTTTTTGGTTTGATTCTCTTTTAAAAATGAGCCCTGTTAATTGAAACTTTGTACCCGTATTGCGGGGCACTGTTTCGTCATTGCGGGAAGCGAAGCGAATAGTGCGTACATGCAGGGAAGCCGCGTAATGACGGCAATCATTAAATTATTATAAATACAAGCATCATGAAAAAGAGAAAACTGAATGGGTTAGAAGTATCTGCAATTGGCTATGGCTGTATGGGACTGAGTATGGGATATGGTACTGCCCCGGAAAAAGAAGAAGCTATCCGGCTTATTCACCAGGCCTATGAGCTGGGCTGTACCTTCTTTGATACCGCCGAGCTATATGCAATGGGCGCCAATGAACAGCTGCTGGGTGAAGCATTAAAAGAGATCCGCGGCCAGGTGGTTATTGCAACAAAGTTCTTATTTCAGAAAGACTGGGAAGGCAATTCCAGCGCACGTTTAATGCAGGAGATCAGGAGCCGCTTAGAGGCTTCTTTGAAAAGATTGGGCACCGATCATGTTGAGCTGTATTACCAGCACCGGGTGAACAAAGATATCCCGGTTGAGGAGATCGCATACTGCATGGGCGAATTGATCAAAGAAGGCAAGATCCTGGGCTGGGGCCAGTCACAGGCCACGGCAGAAGAAATAAGGCGTGCGCATGCGGTTACACCATTAACCGCTATACAGAACGAATACTCCATTATGGAGCGTAGCTCTGAAAAAGAGGTGATCCCCCTGTGTGAAGCGCTGGGCATAGGCTTTGTACCCTTTTCCCCCTTAGCAAACGGTTTTTTGTCCGGCAAAGTTGATCCGGAAACCCAATATACCGGGCTGGATGCACGGAGGGTGATCACCCGGTTCGATAAGGATAATATGCTCGCCAACCAGCCGCTTTTGAATTTACTGACCCAGTTTGCAGCGGCAAAAAATGCTACAACAGCACAGATCTCACTGGCATGGATGTTACATAAAAAAGATTTTATAGTGCCCATTCCCGGTTCGAGAAAGCCTGCACGCATTGAGGAAAATCTTGGGGCTGCGGCGGTAACCCTGACTGATGGGGAATTTGCGGAGATTGAAGCGGCGCTTGGAAAAATTGAAATTCATGGTAACCGTACGGATGAAGACATTGCAAAGCTAAGGTCACTTCAATAAAAGCTCAATGATGGAAAAACGAAGGAGGGTGTGCGAGACACCCTCCGATACATCCTTTTTAGTCATTCATTGGTTCCAAACAGGCCTGGTAAAACAATCTGGCCAGTCATATTAAAATTTGCCAACGCTTACTCCATAATTGTTATTGCAGAGCTTGATATTTTAGCGTTAGCAATTTTTTTAATAACTTATATCTTCCTTATTAAGTTAAGGAGTATAAGGATAGCTATCATGCTCAGGTATCAACCTGGGCAATTTTAAACTACCCCGCATTATTTTTTATCAATCACCATACATACTACCCCCATGGCAGGGATCTTAACTCTTATACCATTTGTGGCGGCAGCAGCATATGGCTTTAAAGCAGCATAGTTTTCAGGCCCGCCGATTTCGCCGGCCGGCCCCTGGCCATTCACCAGTACCTTTCTTGAAAAGTTACCGGCTCCGCCAACCAGCTCATACCAATAGTAACGGTTGCCGGGAATAAAATTCTTAAAGGACAGCTGAACATCCTGTGCTGAAGATGATTTGTTAACCAGGGTAACTGCCGCCTCTCCCGAACTAAAGGTAGATGCATAGGATTCAACATCCGTACTGCCGGAAACCGTTGAATTAATAAAGCGGTCGCCCAGGTAATGCTGAAAAAAATACAGGTAATAAAAAGCCGGCCGCGGCGCCCACCGGGCTTCACCGGAAGCCCCTTCGCCCTGGCTGAACAGGCCATGATCATTCCCGTTATCCCAGCTATTGGCAAGATCCCAGCGGCTGGCCATACCAAACTTATTCCTGAGTAATTCTCCCAGCACCATAACAGCGTGTATGCCGCTCACCTGCGATACCATTTGCTGCGAGCCGGTAGCAAAAATATTCCATTCCGTTAAGGCCAGCGGCTTCATGGGAACGCCTGCACTGGCAGCAGAAGTGCTTACATGCTGTATCATCTCTGCCGTTACCGAATGCGCGGATTCCAGGATCTCGGCCGGTGAAGAATTGGTTTGATAGGGCGTATAATAGCTGTGCACAATAAAGAAATCTGCGGCATTGCCTGCCTGGGCCAGCACCCCGGTATTCCAGGTTTGATCCGTTTGTGTTTGCCAGGTTGCCGCCGGCTTTTCCAGCAGCTGCGCCCCCACAAAAATGGTTTTCCCGATGGCTGCTGCCGCCTTGTGCATGGAATCTGCAAAAACCTTAAAATGCTTGCCATACAGCTCCCCGGTTATCAGCTGCGGCTGCCCGTCTTTATTCTGCGACTGGTCTATCCGGTAGCCTGCCTGCCAGGTGCCGTTGCTTTCATTACCCACCTCCCAGTATTTCGTACGCCCGTTATCGTAACGCACCCATTCTGCAGCTAAATGCGCTGCTGCAGCTACCGGGTCATTTGCTGTTCCATAACGTGCATAGCTGTAGTTAACGGTAATAATCCCCTGGTTGCCGGTTTGTGCCAGCATACTATAGTAGCTGCTCAGCGACAGTGTCCAGTCAACCGTGTTACCGCCATACCAGTATCCCGCATCGCTGCTTACCCCATCTGCATTCAGCAGGTTCGCAGGCGCGTCTGCCGGCGGGTTGCCGGGAGCCCGGTTCCAGAAATAAACACTGCTGATGTTGCCGCCCGGAAAACGTATAATACCGGGATGCAGCCTGGTAATATGGCTGAGCAGCGTGGGCTGGTTAACCATCTGCGACATGTATGGATTACTGTTGTTGCCAAACAGCGCCGGCGATATTTTTGTAACCACCGTGGAGGCATCCAGCGTTACGTTAACAGAAGCGGATGCCGGAATGCCGGTTTCCGTATAAGCGCCTGCAGTAAAGCTTTTGGGCGCCCATTCGTTCAAAAAGAAACCAATCGGCTTTGCTGTTTCAGGATCCGGCGGAGTGACCACTTTTGTGGTGACCGTATCCGTATCAGTTTTAGTGCTGTTGCTGCCGGTGGTGCGCTTACTGCACGCAGCAGCCGGCAGCAGCACTGATAAGAGTATCAGCCTTGAAGAAATGCTCATATTTAACCTTGCTGTTTAAATAAACACCCGTTTTATGCTACTTTATTTTTACTATCCTGAAATTGTCAAAGGCAGCGTTAAACACCTCTACCGGGTCGCTTTCGGTAACAAAGCGGTAGCCAAATGAAACTGCACCGTCTGCGCCCAGCACATCGCCCATAGCAGCTGCGCTGGCGCCGGTACCTTCCACACCGCTGTCAGCTTTTTTAAAGCTGCTAATGGGTATGGTGATGGTCTGCCATTTGTTGCCGGTACCAAAAACCTTGTCGGTAGTACTTTGCCAGGGCATAAAACGAAAAGCATAACCGCCATCTCCTTTCAGCCGTATAATGCAAATGCCGGCTTTCCAGTCTTCTTTTGTATTTATTTCAAACTTCAGCGCGTAATTAGCCGCAGGCTCACTCCTGACCGCAGCGGTGAACAGCGGCACATCATTGAAATTACCTGAACGGTTGCCATTCCACCAGCCACCATCATTGGCGCCTACCCCGCCAAAAATATTCTGCAGGTAATAGCCGCGTGTACCCGGGAACAGGCTGGCATCATTGGTTCTGTTGGCGCCCCACCAGGCCCAGTTGAAAACGCCGTTCTCCCCTGCTTCACCGGATGCGGTAAGGTTGCTGATCACATCCCCGCTTTGATTATCGTTTAAAGGGCCGTCAGACATAGCTACTCCATATTTGCCGTGGATCACCAGGCGGCCGGTATCCGTACCCAGGCTGGGCATTACAAATGCAAGCCTGTATCCCTTTTCATCTGAACTAAACTCCGTGATCTCCCGGTTACCAGGCAGCGTAATTTTTTCAATTAACCACAGGCTGGATCCCCATACAACCACGGAATCCCCTGGCAGCGCATTTTCATTAGATACTGACTCAATAGCCGGCGGAGGAATGTCAATCGAAAATGTGTAGGAGGCTTCTCCATGCGTGGTAACGATCCGGATGGTATTCGGCACCTTGGGATCCGTTGCCTCTGTAGGCACATTTGACGGAATGGTGATGATCAGGTGAGTGGAGGTGTTAAACGTGGGGTTAAAGTATGCGGATGTTTCGTTAAAAAGAACATCGGTAATATCCCCCAGGTTCTGCCCTGTTATCAGCAGCTGGGTGCCTGGCAGCGCTTTGGTAAAAGCACTATCCACCTTTGAGGAATCCAGCAGGCTTACCTTTTCGATCATCGGCGGTCCTGAAAGATTATCTTTTTTACAGGCCCCCATAAACAGGCAGCCAGCTAACAGTGTAAGCATTAACGTTAGCAGCCGGCCTTTGAATATATTTGAATTATAACGTGTCATATGATTGCTTTTATGCTGGTTAAAACTGGTAAGGAACCGGTGGCTTCCTTAAGTTTGGCGCTGCCGACAGTTCGGCCGCAGGATAAGGCAGATAGAAATTGCTTTCCGTTACCGGGTAATAGGCAGGTACATCAGAGGTGATGGTCCAGGAAGTGGCATTCTGCGCTGCATTGGGCACAATACGATATGAGCCTTTATCCTGGTTATTCATGATGGAAAGCGCTTTGGCCGGATCAAAATAGTGCAGGCGCACCAGGTCGTACCAGGCCTGCCCTTCCATCGCAAATTCCAGGCGGCGCTCATTATAAATATCATCCAGCGTAATGGTTGTTTTGGCGGCTAAGCCGGCCCGGGTGCGTACGGCGTTAAAATACTTCAGCGCCTGTGCATCGGCCGTAGCGGCCTGGTTAGCCAGCACCCCTTCTGCATAGGTAAGATAAACATCGGCCAGGCGCAGCATGTAGGTATTCATTTCCGTATGCTGCTGCGTTACTTTCCCGTCGTTATCCTCAGGGCGGCCTACTACATATTTCTTCACCCATGCCCTGGTATTATAGCGCTCAGTGCCAACGGAGTTCCAGGGTACCTGCAGCTGCTGCGTTATTTTTTTACCAGGATTATTCGGATCGTCTATCTGCTGCGTAATGTAGCTGTAATGGTCGCCGGGGTACATAAAGGTTGCCTTGCGCCGTTTATCCAGCACGGAATATTTTTTCATGATGTCGAGCGATGCGCCCAGGTCGCCGCCCCAGCCATCTGCAAAACCCGTGATCTCAGAACCGTATGCCAGGAAAGCCTGTACACTGTTCTGGGTGCCCCAGTCGCCATCGTACTTCCATTGCAGGGAAAACAGGCTTTCGGGGTTGTTATTGTTCTTCATCAGGTACAGATCTTCATAGTTACTCATTAAGCTGGCGCCGCTGTTCGCGATTACCCGTTCGGCAAAATACGCGGCGCTATCAAGATCTGTTTTGCGGCGTGCGCCGGCGCTGGTGCCCACCCCTGCCCTGGTAAGGAACATTTTTGCCAGCATGCCTTCGGCAGACCAGCGGGTGATACGGCCTTTCTGCAGCGGTGCATTAGGTAAATTATCCGCTGCATAATGCAGGTCGCGGATAATAAATTCCCATACGCTTTCCACCGTGTTGCGTGAAATGCTGGTATCATTCAGCAGCGCGTTATTGTTGGTTATTACCGGAACAGGGCCCCAGTTCTGCACCAGGAAGCTGTAGGCAACCGCCCGCATAAAACGGCCTTCTGCAATGCCTGCTTTTTTAACCGTTTCGGAAACGGCAGGGCCTGCGTATTTTTCTATATTGTTAATGGCCAGGTTGGACTGTGCTATTACGTTAAAAAAGGAAGTCCATGAGCTATACACCTCGCCGGTAACATCTGTAGTTTGCAGGCGGATGTTTTCCACCTGGTAAGAACCTGACATCAGGTTACCGCCCCTGCCATCGCCAATGCCATGGGATGCCTTATCATTGTAGGCAAACCATACCACATTATACAACGGCGCCGTACCTGCCAGGATCTGATCATCACTTTTATAAAAGTTGGCATCTACGATCGCATCTTCCGGCGGACGTTCCAGGAAGCTTTTGCTGCATCCCGTTAAAATACCCAGCAGCACAAGGTTTATAATTATTAGTCTACGAGTAAGCGTTTTCATTGACCTGATAATTTAAGTTGATTAAAAATCCACCCCAATGTTAAAGGTGTAATACCGGGTAAGCGGATACCTGCCGGCATCTACCCCTATGAACTGGCTGCTCACCTGCACTTCTTTTCCCAGGTAAGCGCCTACTTCAGGATCGTAACCTTTGTATTTGGTGAAGGTGGCCAGGTTCTGCACCCCTGCTGCCAGCCGCACTGCTTTTACAACGTTCTGGGCCCTCAGCCAGCGGGCTGGGATGTTATATCCCAGCTGCACATTCTTGATCCTTACGTAGGAACCATCTTCCACATAGATATCCGTGAAGCGGTTGGCATTGCCATTCACATCCGAGCCTACAATACGTGGTATATCCGTACCGGGATTCAGCAGGGTTGCTTTATCATCGGCCCCGTTCGATACCCTTGCATAACCAAAGGATTCGCTGAAAAGGTTACGCCCAAGATTAATGTTGTTGGGATTTGCATTCTGGTAACGCAGGTAATTATAAATATCATTTCCCTGCGCACCGGTGATCAGAATGCTCAGATCAAATCCTTTAAAGGCAAACGCATTCGTAAAGCCAAAGGTGAGCTTGGGCCAGGGGTTGCCAATAAAGGTCTGATCCCGGGAATCGATCACTTTATCGCCGTTCAGGTCTTTATATTTGCGGTCGCCTACCCAAACGCCGCCATCCCGCTGTACGGGCAGCCTGCTACCGTCGGATTGTGTGGGTATAGCGCTGTTATTGATCTCGTCAACCGACTTAAAGAGGCCTTCAGAAACGTAGCCATACATGAGCCAGGGCGCCTGGCCCACCACAGAGCGCTCTTCAAAATTATCCATATACCAGGCTGATTTCCGGAGGAATGCGTTATCCGAATTTAGCTTGGTGATCTTTGTTCTGAAAGAAGAGATATTGAAATTGCTTCTCCAGGAAAAACCCGCCTTATTATCGATATTCACGGTATTCAGGGTAATACCAAAACCTTTATTCTGCAGGCTGCCGATGTTCACGTTCGGTGCGCCTATGGCCCCTTCCCCGGAAGTACCCATATATGCAGGCAGGCCAAGCGACATCAAAAGGTTGTTGGTATGCCTGATATAATAATCGCCTTCCAGCTGTATGCGGTTCTGTAAAATGCTCAGGTTAAAACCAATGTTCTTGGTTTCGGTAGCCTCCCATTGTATGTTGGCATTACCATATTGCGTAGTACGGAAACCGGTGCCCAGCGGTGTGGTTACAGGACCCAGCGGTGAGTATTGCCCGCCGCTGCCGTTGTTACCTGTTTTACCCCATTCTGCACGCAGCTTTAATTCGTTTATAAAATCGATCCCGTTCATAAAGGATTCTTCCGTAACACGCCAGGCAGCTGATACAGAAGGGAAATATCCCCAGCGGTTGGCCGCGCCGAAGTTGGAGGAAGCATCTGCCCTTCCTGCCAGCTGCAGTATATATTTATTGTCATAGCTGTAGTTAATGCGGCTCAGGTAAGACTCCATGGCCCAGGAGCCTTTAAAGCTGCCGGTTGTTTGCCCCTCCGCATCGCCCAGGTTAAAGGAAGGAATATCATTGCTTACAAACCCGGTCCTGGTGCCTGAATAACCCTGGTAGCTGCCGGATTGCGCTTCATGGCTTACCATAGCGCCTATGCTGTGGCGGCCTATATCCGTATTATACTGTAACAGCTGGTTCAGGTTCCAGTAGTAGTTCTTTGAAGTATTAAAAGACAGGCTTGCCTTTTCGTTGCGGATATATCCCAATTGGTAAGTGGGTGTAAATTTGGCGCCCTCCCCGGTTTCAAAGTTGCCATTAAAGCTGCCGCGGAAGGTAAGCCCTTTAAGCAGTGTTACTTCTGCACTCAATGAACCCAGGCCGCCTACCTTTTTAAAATCGTTATTAATAAGGTTGGCAATGGCAATGGGATTTACAGGCGCATATTTTGCATTGCCGCCGTATTCATTTTCAGTAGCGCCGCCCCAGGTGCCATCCGGATTTTTCACCGCTATGTTGGGCGCCAGCGTGATGGCGTTCCGGATCACATCTTCACTGGTGGAGGACAGCTTTTCCTTGGTTTGATAGTAGTTAAGACTGGTGCTTAGCTTCAGCCATTTAAAAGCCTGATTATCTAAATTCAGCCTGAAGGAGTACCGGTTAAATTTGGAGCCAATAGCTACGCCTTCCTGGTTGAAATATTCGCCTGACATATAATAGGTGGTATTTGTAAGCCCGCCGCTCATGGTAACCTGGTGCTTTTGAAGGGGGGAGGTTTTAAACATGGCATCCTGCCAGTTGGTACCTTCTCCCAGCACAGACGGATTTTTAAAATCCTCATTAGGCGTGCGGTTCAGCTGCGCGGCAATTTCATTATTCATGATGGCAAACTGCTGCAGGTTCAGTGTTGGCAGCGCCTCCGGCTTACCCTGTAAGGAGTACATATAGTTGTAGCTCACCTTCACCTGCCCTGCTTTACCCCTTTTGGTGGTTACCAGTACCACACCATTAGTGGCCCTGGACCCGTAAACGGCTGTGGCGGAAGGGCCCTGCAATACTTCCATTGATTCAATATCCGCCGGGTTAATACCTGCCAGCGGGTTAGTGGAGCTGGTATTGCCGTAGCTTACGAGCGCCGGCTGGATCTGCACCCCATCGATCACATACAGGGGTTCTGTAGTGCCGGAAAGGGAGCTTACCCCACGGATGTTAACGGAAATGCCCCCACCCGGCTGGCCGGAGTTCTGGGTTACATACACACCTGCTGCCCGGCCCTGTAAAGCCTGGTCAATAGTGGTATTCACCGTTCTGTTTATGTCCGCAGAGGAAATAGATACCTGGGCGCTGCTTTGATCTGTTTTCTTCATTTTCCCATAGCCAACCACCACTATATCATTTAGCGTGCTGTAATCTTCTTCCATTACAATGGTTACTGTAGGCGAGCTGCCAACCGTAACATGCGCTTTGGCAAAGCCAATGAAAGAAGCGTCAATTTCCTGACCCGGCTGGGCCAGTATGGCAAACTTTCCCTCCCCATTGGTGGATGCCATAATTTTTGTACCCCGTACTGTGAGGTTTGCCCCCAGGATAGGCTGCCCTGATTTTTTTGAAATAACAGTACCAGTGATCTTACCGGGGCCATTTTGCTGGCAATACCCGGCCATAGGAAGCATAATAGCCCAGCACCCCAATAGTAGAAGGGAGTACCAGCGTTTTACCCTTGCTTTTGAATGTCTCATACACAAACAGTTAAACAGTTTTGGTTTGGAAATTTTCAGTCCGGAATTTTGGTTGAATGACAAGACTTGTGGATTTTGGTATAGTTGCCGGCAAAAAGGAAGTGCACGGCCCTACATTTCAGGCATAGCAATCAATTTTCATCGTGGAACCAGTGGTTTGATAATCTGTCTAAATTTATGGCTGTTAATTATGTTTGGGGGGAGTAAAACGTATTTCTATATGGATATAATGTTAAGTAACCGGTATGTTTTGTACAAATGAAGGGTATGTTTGGTTAACCGCCCGAAAAGAATGTAAAATTTCAAATGTAAAATCATAAATGTAAAAGTGGAATGCAGTCCCTTATCCGCTGCATTCCACTTTTACATTTATCCCGTTCATAAAGTCTTTTAAATGGTCTCTATGAACCTCCTTCGCCGGTTTTACATTTAAAATTTTACATTTTACCTTCCTAAAGGCTCGCTTCTTTCCTTTTTTCCGCTGCAAAAACAGAGGGCAGCATGTGGAACATTTCCTTAAAATAGCGGGTAAAATATTTAGGATTGTTATAGCCTACCTCATAAGCTACCTCCGCTACGGTCATTTTTGTTTTTTCCAGCAGCTCTGCCGCCCGCCGTAACCTGGTAGAGCGTATAAACTCACCCGGCGTTTTACCGGTAAGCGCAAACAGCTTTTTGTACACGGAAACACGGCTCATGCACATCTCCCGGCTCAGGTCCTCCACTGAAAAATCGGCGTTGGAAAGGTTCTTTTCCACCACGGTGATAACCTGGTGAATGAACTTATCATCCACCGACTCGATCTTTAAGGGATGGGTTTTAATATCTACCTGGCGGGCAAAGGTTTTCTTCAGCGCTTTTTGCTGGGTGAGTATATTCCGTATGCGCGACAGCATGATCTCGAAATTAAAGGGCTTTACTAGGTAGTCGGTAGCGCCTGTTTCAAGCGCCTTTAGCTGGTTCTCCTCACTTACCAGCGCGGTGAGCAAAATAACCGGGATATGCCTGGTGCGCTGGTCTGCCTTGATCTTATGGCAAAGCTCAATGCCATCCATTACCGGCATGCTTACATCACTCACCACCAGGTCGGGGTGAACAGCCAGCGTTTTTTGCCAGCCGTTCTTTCCATCTGCAGCTTCTGCTATCTCAAAAAACTCTTTCAGGTTATCTTTCAGGTAAAAGCGGAAATCTTCATTGTCCTCCACGATCAATATCACCGGTTTTGTGCCGGTGGCCTTATCCTCCGCCACGGCAGTGGAGAAAATGTTGCGGTCTTTTTCAAGCACTCTTTCTGCTGCGGCAGGGGCTATGGCCGACTGCGTATCTTCCATGATCCGGAAGGGAATAAGGATGGTAAAGCAGCTGCCTTTGTCCACCTCACTTTCCACCTTTATAAGCCCATTATGCATTTTAATAAATTCGCGGGTAATGGCCAGGCCAATACCACTACCCTGGTTCACCAGCGTACCGGGTATCTCGCTTTGGAAAAACCGCTCAAAGATCCGGTCCAGCTTATCTTCCGGGATGCCGATGCCGGTATCCTGCACTTTTATTTCCAGCACGGCCTCGGCGCCTTTGATGCTGGCATCTACCTCAACAGACACCTGGCCGTTTTCCGGTGTGAACTTAAAGGCGTTCGACAACAGGTTAAACAGGATGCGTTCTATTTTGTCGTGATCAAAAGGGGTATACAGCCGCTGGCTGATGCTGTTATAGGAAAAACGGATGTTCTTTTTTTCTGCCAGGTCTGAGAAGGAATAGGATACCTCTTCTATAAACCGGATAATATCATCCGGTACAGGATTCAGCTTCAGCTCATTGACCTCCATTTTCCTGAAATCCATCAGCTGGTTCACCAGGTTAAGCACCCGCCTGCCATTGCGGTGTATCAGCTCTAATTGCGCTCTTTCCTCCTCACTGCCGGCATTCTTAATAAATTTTTCCAGCGGCGTAAGGATCAGGGAAAGCGGTGTGCGGAACTCATGGCTTACATTGGTAAAGAATTTTATTTTCATGAGATCCAGGTCGTGCAGGCGCTGTGCTTCCAGGCGCTCCTGGGCCAGGGCAAAGCGTGCATGCGCCCTGCGGATGGTGAGCCGCCTGGCTATGAAAAGCACCACAACGGCAAAAACAATGTAGCAAAGGTAAGCCAGCGGAGTTTTCCAGAATGGCGGCAAGATGGTGATCTGTAAACGGATGCCTTCATTATTCCATACCCCGTCCTCATTGGCTGCTTTTACATGCAGCACATAGGTGCCGGGATCCAGGTTGGTATAGGTTGCGCGCCGGGTAGTGGCATCACTGAAAAGCCAGTCTTTATTAAACCCTTCCAGCCGGTAAGCATATTTATTCTTACCGGTATTGATATAACTGAGCGCTGCAAAATCTACAGAAAAATCGTTCTGATTGTATTTGAGCACTATTTGCTTAGTGGTGGCAATAGCTTCTTTGAGAATAATACGCTTGCCGGTCTTTTGATTAATGCCCACGGCTTTATTAAATACCTGCAGGCCGGTGAACACAATGGCAGGCGGGGTATTATTGCGGCCAATAGTTGCCGGGTTAAACAGGTTAAAACCATTGGCGCCGCCAAACACCAATTCACCGGAAGCGGTGCGGAACCCGGCATTATCATTAAATACATTTCCCTGCAGACCATCTGCCTCATCAAAATTCCGGCAGGAAACCGTGATGTTATTCTGATGGTTTTGCACGCTTATTTTGCTAAGACCATTCGCGGTGCAAACCCATAAGCAATGCTCCTTATCTTCCACAATGGAAAAGATAGCATTATCCGGCAAACCATCTGCTACCTTAAAAGCTTTAAAGGTTTGGGATTGCTCATCAAATACACAAAGCCCTTCCCGGGTACCTATCCACATCAGGCCCCTGCTGTCGCGGAGCATGGCATTTACATTATCATTGCTGAGCTTATGTGTGCTGCTTAAAAAGTGGATAAAGCTGCCTTTTGCCTTATCAAACAGGTCAATGCCGTAGGCGGTGCCTATCCACAGGTTGCCGCCCCGGTCCTCCGCTAATGCGGAGATAAAATTGGAGTGGATGGAATTTGGCATGTCTACCTTGTTATGATAGAACACCTTTTTTTCACGGTCAAAGCGGTCAAGCCCGCCTCCCAGCGTGCCTACCCATAAATTATGCTGGCTATCCTCATAGATCTCCCAAACGCTGTTATCGGCAAGGCTATGCGGGTCTGCATCATTGTGCCGGTAATGGGTGAACTTTCCATTTTCATAGCAATCCATGCCGCCATAAAAATAACCGATCCAGAGTTTGTCCTGCCGGTCGAGGTACAGGCTCACCACTACATCTGTGCTAATGCTGTTATCATTATCCTGCTGATGGCGGTAGCTGGTAAAGCGGTTTTCCCCGCGGTCGTAATACATGAGCCCTCCCCCGTTGGTACCGATCCAGAGATTGCCTTTTTTATCTTCTGTAAAACAATTAACATCATCGTACTCCGGGCCGTTCACGCCCGGCTGCTTCCGGTGAAAGTGCCGGAACCTTGCCAAGCTTTCTGCATAATAGCTGATACCGGTTTTAAAGGTGCCGGCCCACATAATGCCCACATCATCTTTATACAGGCAGTACACGGCATTTTCACCCAGGCTGCTTTTATCATCATCCCGGTGCGTAATAAAAGTGCTGCTGAAATCTTTTTTGTTGATGATGTTGATGCCGCCATGATCTGTTCCTATCCAGATAAGACTGTCGTTATATTGTGAGATCGTACGTACGAGATCGTTATTCAGGATGTTATTCTTCTTAGAGAGCTGGCGCAGCGCGCCTGTTGCCGGGTTTAAATAGGTTACGCCCGTGCCGGCTGAGTATACCCAGATACCATCCTGTGCATCATTAAACAGGCTTAAAGCAACTGTTTTGCCGCCCAGCAGATCCCGCACGGCTGTGGAGCGGTAAGTGATACGGGCGGTGGCCGGATCTATTTTTTCAATGCTGCCATTATCATACAGCAGCACCAGCCGGCCCCCTGCATCGGTTCTCATGTCTGCAATTTTGCCGGGATGATGCAGCTTTATTTTACGGCTGCTGCCCTGCCGGTTTACCCGGTATAATCCCGAATCAGCGTGTGCAAACCAGTAATCGCCGCCTGCTTCTGCAATAAAAAGCACTCCAAAGGTGGGCATGCCCCGCTGATAGAGCCAGGAGGACGCATTGGTAAAAGTTTCCGTACGCGGATCATAAAAGTTATTGCCATTCCTGGTTTGTACAAAAAGCTTCTCCCCCGGTGCAGGTGATATGGCAATAATGTATTCATCTGTGATGCTGAGTGAATCGGCTGCATTGTGGTGAAATACTTTACAGGAATACCCATCATAGCGGTTTAGCCCGTTCATAGTACCAAACCACATGAATCCCATTTTGTCTTTGTAAATGCAGTTCATCTGGTTACTGGAAAGCCCCTGTCCTATACCGATGGAATTAAACCGGTAATTAAACTGGCGGGCATAAGAAACCTGTGAGCTGACTAAGAAGAGGATTATAAAGCACAATCGTGGAAACATGCAGTCAAACGAAATTTTGGTCAATAACAAGTCGTACGTGGAGGAAGATGGTTGTTCATTATTACTGTTCTGTATTACTTTCTACGTACAATCGGTATGATAAATGACTATGTGGAACCCTGGCAACCATGCTATTATGTCCCTGCATGGAACGTTTGCCAAATAATAAATAAAATATTCATTCCTCCCAGTAAGGAAAGGTAAGTTTTTTCCCCCTTTTATTACAACAAACTGCTAAAACACTGCTAATTCTTTTTACGTTTCTTATCCGCGGCCTGCTGCAGCTCATGCGGCAAAGGCGTTGCATTGGCTTTCCGCTGGTTATCAGCGGCCCCGGTAACAATCTCCCCGCGGCTGTAAGTTTCTTTTATCATCGCCCCGTCTTCATCATACAGGCGCCATTCACCATGGCGTACGGAGTTGCCTTTGCGCACCACCTCAACCCGGGATTCTTCCTGGGTAACAGGATCTATCACCAGCACGGTATCTATTTCCCCTTCAATATCCATGGCCAGCATATTACCGGCGGCACTGAGCTTGCCGTTGTCGTAAAAGTATTTGCAGGGGCCATCCAGCACCCCGTTATGGAAAGTTTCTTCTGCAATAAGATCGCCGGTAACGTTATATTTTCTCCAGATGCCTTCCTTACGGTCTGTCTTATACACGCCTTCCCAGCTGTAGCCGGGCTCTCCGCGCAAAGGCGCCACCTGCTCAACCCAGGGGCCCTGCTTGCGTTTCTTGGCATCCCGCTGGTTGGTTGTTTGTGCCTGTGCAAACAGTGCAAAACAGCTAACAGCGATAAGCAGCATGATCTTTTTCATAGGTTCCTGGTTTATGGTTCGTACGCAAAATAACAATTTAGACCAGCTTAACCAATAACACGGATATGTATGTAAAAGGGGGTTGATAATGATGTTGTTATAAACCGCCTTTCTTTTGCGCGGTTAATTCAGTGGGCGTATAGCCAAAATGCTTTTTAAAAATGAAGGTAAAATGCGACAGGTTCTCAAAACCCGCCTCCACATATACTTCGGAAGGTTTTTTCTTTTGTTCGCTGAGCTGGTAATGGGCCAGCTCCAGCCGCTTTTGCGTAAGCCATTTCTGCGGGGTTGTGTGAAACAGGTTCTTAAAATCACGTTTAAAAGTGGTAAGGCTGCGCCCGGTGAGGTAACCGAATTTATCCATGGTCATATTGAACATATAGTTCTGCTCCATAAAACCGGCCAGGTCTATTTTGCCCGGCTTATCAAAATTCGCCAGCAAACCATCAATATCCTTATCAATTAAACGAAGGATGTTAACCGCTTCTTCAATTTTTATAGTGATCAGGTTTTCCGGCACCGGCACTTTCAGATCAAAATAAGGCAGCATGGATGCCAGGCAATTTTCCAGCAGCGGATGCTTATCAAAAATGCGGATCTTATGCGGGTACAGCTGCCCCGGCGCAGGCTTGTTCCTGGCATAAAAATCCTGCAGCCGCTTTATGGTAAAATGCATGGCAATGGCCTTATGCGGCAATCCGTTCTTTGCATAGTTGATATTGGTGGCCAGCTGGTTGCGCGGGAATAAAAAGATATCGCCGGCTTTGAATATATAAGTACTATCTGCCAGCACGATCTTTGTTTCACCTGAAATGATCCATACCAGGGAATGATGTTCCAGCTGCACTTCTGCCCTGAAAGTTTTTTCTTCTATACAGGACAGCTTAATATCGGTGCTTAAATAACGCGTTTTATCAATCATAACAGATCTGCTACTAAGCTACAAAAAACAAAGGGCTTGCGAATGCTCAATTTCATGCTACGGTGCCCACAATGGTTAGCGCGGGGGCTAACCATTTACAGGGCAGATTTCATTCTGCCGTAAACGTTAGCCCGGCCAGCTCCTCGCTCAGCGTCCATAACCTGGCTGCATTTGCTGCATTTACCGAATAAGGCATTACCCCACGCAGTGTTGATGGCTCGTTATACTGATGCTCAATATTGCCCAGGTCCGGCTCCGCCACATCCGCATTCTCACAATACACACCGCCAATGTTGTTTAACAGCGGGCTGGTAGCGCACCAAAGCGTGGTGGCCGCTCCCTGCGGGATGGTCTTTAGCTTTTTTGCTACTTCGGGGAAAATATTTCCATCGGCATCAAACATGCCCATTTGCTGGAACAGCGCTATGGGCGCATCCCTTCCCAGGTCGGTACCATTTACTGAACCAGGGTGCAGTGAATAGGCCCGCACACCAAAGGCCTGCCCGCGGCGGTCCAGCTCCACGGCAAAAAGGTTGTTGGCGGTTTTAGACTGTCCGTAAGCTGAGAGTGTTTCATATTCCCGCTGCTCAAAATTGGGATCCTCAAAATTGAATGGCGCTATCTGGTGCCCATAGGACGATACATTGACCACCCTTGCGCCCCCGGCCTTTTTCAGGGCAGGCCAAAGCCTGGCAGTGAGCTGGAAATGACCCAGGTGATTGGTGGCTAATTGCGATTCATAGCCCCGCGCATCGCGCTGTAAAGGCACCCACATTATACCTGCATTATTAATAAGCAAATGCAGCGGGCTGCCGGTAGCCAGGAACTGATCCGCAAAGGCATCGATCGTAGCCGGATCCATAAGGTCCATTACTTCAATGCTTACCTGCGCTATGCCGGCCAGGTTCTTTGCGGCCTTGTTACGGTCGCGCGCAGGCACTATTACTTTAGCGCCTGCTGCTGCCAGCCTGCTTACCGTTTCAAGCCCTATGCCGGCATAACCGCCGGTTACAATGGCTGTTTTACCGCGAAGGTCTATACCTTCCATTACGTCTGTTGAAGTTGAGGTGGCTGTAAACCCTGAGCCTATTGGTTTTTGCAGGGCTCCGTTGTAGTTGCCTGCAGTAATTACCTGTTCCATAATTGTAGTATTTATTTTTACTGCAACAAAGGTAGGCCGGGCAGGATCTGGGGATTTTGTTTTAAAGGCCTATTTCTTTTGTTTTAAAGACCATTTGAAAGTGAACTTTTTTTTCCAAAAAAAGGCCGCCTCAAGATGAGACGGCCCGTTAACTCCAATAGAATAAGGCAGCTTATTCTACCACCACTTTCTTACTGGTGTTGCCTAATGAAATAATATAAATGCCTTTAGGCCATTTGGAAATATCTATCTGCAGCTGGTTAGCATTGCCGCCAAGCCTTGACTGGTATACTTCACGGCCGGTGAGGCTGTAAACCTTTAATAAGGATTGTGCAGCAGCACCTTTGTACTGTACGGTAAGGATGTTAGTTGCAGGGTTAGGAGAAACGCCTAAGCTGAACCGGGACTTACCATCCGTACCGTTTGTTACGGTGTTAGGCAGCGCAGCTGTTTTCCTGGCTGCTGCCAGTGCCGGTGCGGCTGTATATACCTCAAATTCCCAGATAGAATAACCGTAGGGCGTAGCTCTTTGTACCCCCTGCATTCTTACATAACGTGCGTTAACAGCGGGGAAGCTAAGATCTTCCGTACCACCGGCGCCGGCGGTTACTGTTTTCTGCGCAGTCCAGGTCACATTATCGGCAGAAGTTTCAATGCGGTAAGCGGCAGCATATGCATTTTCCCATTTCAGCACCACTCTTGAAACAGATTGTACACTGCCCAGATCAGCGGCTATCCATTCATTATCCGTATAGCCAGATGACCAGCGGGTGGTAGCAGCATCGCCATCAAAAGCTTTATAGGCTTCAAAACCGGCTTCTTCCACAGAAGATGCAGTAATGGTTTTGTTGAGCGCAATGTTATCTGCTGCTGATGTGAAGCTGATCCAGTTAAGGTTAAATTCAGCGTTATCAACCACAATGCGTAATACCTTGGTACCGGCAGTTAAAGCAGGTGTGGTTACGCTAACGGTTGACCATGTTTGCCAGTCGCCGGTATTGGGTATGGCAATGGTGCCGATGGTTTGGCCATCCAGCTCAACGTGGAATGATTTGCCGGCAGCATTGGTAGCCACTCTTGCCTGCAGGGTATACGTGCCTGCCGTAGCTACATTCACCGTATATTCAAACCATTCGCCTGCCTGTACATAACCCAGGTTATACCCACCTTCTGTGCAGGTTTCAACATCTACCGCTTCGGCAGTGCGGTACTGGCCGCCCTGGTTGGCGGGTGTTAAGTCATGATAAGCCACTCCTTCGCCGCCATTGTCATAATTCTCTGCTTCAATTTTACCGGGAATAGCCCATTTGGTGCCGCCGTAAGGTGTTTGTGCAACAGCGGCTGCACCATATACTTCCAGCTCGTAAATAGAAATGCCGTAAGTAGTAGCCCTTGTTACGCCAAAGATCCTTACATAACGGCCGCCGGCAGTTAAGCCGGTATTGTCATTCACCAGGGAAGTATTGCCGGTAACGGATCTAACGCGGTCCCAGGTGCTGCCGTTCGTTGATACTTCAATACGGTAAGCGCTGGCATAAGCAGCCTCCCAGGTAATTTTTACACGGTTAATATCATACACAGCGCCCAGGTCAACAGATACCCATTGTGAATCGGCAAAGGTAGATGACCAGCGGGTGCCATAGCTGCCATCTGTAACGTTGGATGCTACTACGCTGGTAGTGGTATTGGCTTCTGTAGTGGAAGCAGTGGCAGGCTTGCCGCTGGCCAGGTTCTGTGGCACAGGATTGTTGCCGCCGCCCTGGCATACATTGCCTAAGGTGCTGTAAATAGCATTGATATCGCCATACTCTGAAGCAATATCCCAGATCATGATACCAGCTGCAGTTGTTTTAGCCAGGTTGGCTTTGCGGATATGCTCTGCGCTGTTATTATCAGCGCTGTAAAAAGGCACACCCAGCATTCTTTTGTTCTGCGGTACGCCGCGTGAGGTCCAGTAAGCCATGGAGCTGCTGGCCAGCGCATCGCCACCGTAACACATAATATTCACCAGGTCTAACATGGTTACATTATCATAGTTGTTACCATTGTTACTGGCGCTTTCTGATACGGCTGCGGTGAACAGCTTACCCATACTATGCAAACGATTGCCTAAAGGGACAGCCAAAGCGTTCCACCGTGCCTTTGTAGTGGGGTATTCCCAGTCCAGGTCAATACCATCCAGGTTGTACTGTGTAACCAGGTTGGCGCAGGCATTTACCATGTTGTTGATGGCGGTTGCGTTAGTGGAGATGGCTTCAAAAGGCGTATTGCTGGGTGAAGAAGTTAACCAGCCGCCGATTGACAACAGTATTTTCACATTGGCCGCATGGCCGCGGGTTACCAGATCCCGCAGGGTGGAAGCGCCATCCACACCGCCAATATTACCATCGTTACCGGGAATGGCAAATGCATAGCAGATGTGTGTGTACTTGCTGTAATCAACTTTTGACGGTGAGTTAATGTAATAATTACCACCGGCTACCCAGGATGGATAATACCCTACTATGTTGTAGCAGGATACCTGTGCAAAGGTTGCTCCTGATAAAGTAAGGAGGGCAAAGAGAAAGAGTAGTTTAATTTTTTGCATGATGACATTTTTTTTTGTGAATGTTACGGTTCTGAGATGTATAAAGAAGAAGCTTTGATGATCGTACAGTGCAATAAACAGCCGGCACCAACGGCGGAGCGTTGATGATAATAACTAATCCCGGATGTGCAGTAATAAAGGAAGCGGCAGATCCCCGATGGGCATTATACATTGCCCTATTGCCGGTCTTCCCCATTGATGAAATGCGGAGCCGTTAATAGATGACGTGGTTCATTAAGATCCATGTAAATGCCCTGCGCAGGATGCTACTGTCCTAGTAGTTGCCCAGGATCCATACACTTTGGCTAATGCCGGTTTTTCACATTGGCTATTTTAAATGAAAGTTTAGGTTTTCAAAAAGTACAGGACATGATTTATGAGAGCTACAAATCCTATTTCGTACTAATTTATGGTTTTCATATTATAAAAATATACCTAATCCGGATGCTTTACAATACGACATATATCCTATAACAAGATCTCTTTACAAAAAGAGAAGCGGCTGTGGAGGCTTATTTTGCGGAACTTATTCAGGGCGTGGGGGTTATATTAATTAAATGATTGCCGGAACTCAACCGGGGATACATTTGTTTTTTGCTTAAACAGCTTATTGAACGATTGCGGATGCTCAAAGCCAAGCTGGTACGCCACTTCCGCAACGGTGCTGTTACCGGTGCTAAGCATTTCTTTTGCTTTTTCGATGAGCTTACCGTGAATATGCTGCTGGGTACTTTGGCCGGTGAGCTGCCGCAGCATATCACTTAAATAGCCCGGTGATACATTGAGCTGCGCAGCCAGGCTTTTTACGGTTGGCAGGCCCTGCCCATTGGGGTTGTTAAAATGCGCATTCAGCAGCTGCTCCATTTTCTCCAGCAGGCTGCTGCCGGCATTTTTACGGGTAATGAACTGCCGGTTGTAAAAACGGTTACAGTAAGTTAACAGCAGCTCTATATGGGATACTATTACATCCTGGCTGAATTTATCAATGTTCAAACGGTATTCCTGCTGTATGCTATCAAAGATGCCTTCAATAACCGCTTCTTCTTTCTGAGAAAGATACAGCGCCTCATTAACGGCGTAATTGAAAAATTCAAAGTTCTTTATGTTTTTGCCCAACGCATAATTGCGTATAAAATCAGGATGGAACAGGATCATGCAGCCGGCACGGGGCCGGTCCGAAGGCTCCTCCTCAAAACAGAGCTGACCCGGTGCAATGAAGCTCATAACCCCTTCATCAAAATCATAATACTGCTGGCCATAACGCATTTTGCCATTAAAGTCTTTCTTAATGGCCACCATGTAAAAATTAAAAATAAACCCGGTGCTATAGTCAATAGCATCCGTACTGAGATCACTAAACTGTACAATGCTCACCAGCGGATGCTCCGGGCCCGGAAGTCCCAGACCGCGGTGCAGCTCACTGATGGAATTGAGGATGGCAACCTGTTTATTTTCCTTTTTCATGTTATTAAAATTAGCGCAATTATTTTAACGTAGCCATATCTATTACAAAGCGGTAACGAACATCCCCTTTCAGCATTCTTTCATAAGCCGTTTGAATGTCTTTAATATCTATAAGCTCAATATCAGACACAATATTGTTTTCAGCGCAGAAGTCGAGCATTTCCTGTGTTTCAGGCAGGCCGCCTGCGCCGGAACCGGCTACTACCTTATTACCGGTAACCAGTGTAAAAGAAGATAGCTGCCATGGCTGCACCGGCATGCCTACATTCATATACACGCCATTGGTTTTCAGCAAAGCCAGGTAAGGATTAATATCGTGATCGGCAGCCACGGTATCAATGATATGCGTGAAAGAGCGCTGCGCTGCCTTCAGCTCCTCCTCATTTTTGGTAACCACAAAATGGTGGGCGCCCAGCGTTTTTGCTGCTTCCCTTTTGCCGGCGGAGGTGCTGAGCACTGTAACCTCTGCACCAAATGCCAGCCCAAATTTTACTGCCATATGGCCTAAGCCCCCCAGGCCTACCACTGCCAGCTTGTGGCCCTTGCCTACCCCCCATTTGCGCAGGGGCGAATAGGTAGTGATGCCTGCACACAGCAAAGGTGCGGTGGCAGCAAGATCCACACTATCTGATACCTGCAGCGCAAAATGTTCCGGCGCCACAATGTTATTGGCATAACCGCCATAGGCAGGCTTACCGCTATGATCCAGGTTATTGTAGGTAACCACCGGGCTTACATTGCAAAACTGCTCCTGCCCGTTGCGGCAATCCTCACATTCCATACAGGAATCCACCATTACGCCAATAGCCGCCCGGTTGCCCACCTTAAACTTTTTTACATGGCTGCCTACGGCGGCAATCTTACCAACTATTTCATGACCGGGCACCATGGGGAAAATGCCGGGAAACCACTCATTGCGGGTAAGGTGAATATCCGTATGGCATACCCCGCAATATTCAATGGCTATGAGCACATCATGCGCACCAAGATCCCGGCGTTCAAAATTCCAAGGAGTTAGGGGGCTTTCCGGTGTTTGCGCTGCATATCCTTTAGAGGCTATCATAATCCTTTTTGTTTTTGATGATGGTGTGTTGTTGCTAACGGTTACAAAATTGGCGAGAACCCGCTAACTGTAATTAGCCATTTCAACGGAATGTGTAGCCGGATTGAGGGAAAATGCTAAAGGCTAAAAGCTAAACGCCGCGTGAGGGATTGCAGCGGTAGCCCGCAGCGCAGCGAGGACTACAAGCGGAAAGCCCGGCCCGCAGGGCACGCCCAAGATCATGGCCTGTTTAACAAAGTAAATCAGGACTATACAGCAAAGTAGTTTGCCAACTTTCTGCAGAATTTTGCTGCATAAAGTTCAACAGCCTGCTGCCTTATTTCACCTTCTCCGCTGAGCTGCCGACGGACCTTGCAGCCATTAAAGTGCAGGAAGCTATTACCGTGCTGCGTGCAATAGATAAAGAGGCAGACAGCATACTGGGGAATTTTGAGAAACCGGGCAAGATACCGGCTGAATTTTGCTGCTGATATCACTGGCCCAGGGAAATTATTCCACAAAACGTCCTTTTCTTTTAGCTTATAATTAACCCCCCGGATGGATATACGGTTAATTTAACATCAATTTATATTGTGAAGATACCCGGTCTGATTATTGAATATTGGTAGTACGAATTGAAACGTACATGGAGTATTTATCATTTATAAAGCAACGCCTGGAAAATGCAGGATGTATAGATGCTGACAGTTTACCCGAACTCAGGGCCCTTTTATTGGATACTGCTACTTTTCTTACCTGTCAGTACAGGGCCTGCCTGGCTACTAAAGGCGACCGTACTAAATCACAAAAACTGCTGCACGCTTTTCAAAATATAAAAGAGTACTACCACATTCTTACCAATGCCCGGGCAAATGATGAAAGCCTTTTAAAACAGGTGAGATCACTTTTTATAAACGACCTGGACGACCTGCAAAACCATGCTAAGAGTAACGTGTATATTATGCAGCAACCCCGTTCCCTGAGCATAGCACGCTAATGTGTTGTGGCTTATAACCGTTGTTCCAGCTTCACCGTTACCGTTGCGCCTTCCTCTTTTCCGATGAGCTTACGTAAAGCAGCTTTCACCGGCAGCTTATGAGTGCCGTTCCCCAGGGCCATAAATGCGCTGGTAAAGGGATGGCCTTCAATAGTACCCTGCACTTTTACCAATCCGCGCGTACCAAAAAATGCTACTGATCCGGGCCATACCAGGTAGGTCCAGCCGCCTTTGGCCCCGCTTTTCTGCAGTGTAGCCTTAAAGGTTTTATTTAATGCTTCTTTTGCCAGGTGGCTTTGATTGTTTGCCATTGTGAATGGTTTTATAAAGTAAAGTTACCCCGGGCTGCGCAAAGCAAGCGTGTGTAAACGCGTCATTTACAAGGGTTAAAAACGACATAAGGCTAGCGCGGAAAGCGGAAAGCCGAAGTCTCCAAGCCGAAATATAAAACAGACGGCAGAAAGCGGAAGGCCAAAGGCTAAAAGCTAAGCGCTAAAAACAAAAGACGGAAAGCTTTTTGCTTTATGCCTTCAGCTTACTTTAAACTTTAGGCTCTATATTTGGTCAAACAAACCTCATAAACAGCTCACTTATGAAGCATATTTACTCTTTACTTTTTTTACTTATTACCGGCTACTGTGCGCATGCACAGGAGGAGCCGCTGCAGGAAGGCGTACATAATTTCACCCTGCAATGGATAGGCTGGAACACACCGGGGAAAGTGCAGATAGACAAAAAGGAGAATGATATTTATACCATTAAGGGAGAACAGCGCAGCGTGGATAGAACTGAATATGCTACCATTAACGGTACCCTGCAGGTACTCTCTGCACGCGAGCTGCTTTTTGAAGGTAAGATCCAAACCAGGACCAACGATAATAACAATGGCGAGGTTTGTGATAAAACCGGCATCTATCATTTTTTAGCCAAAGGCGACCGCAAATACTGGCGCTTACAGGAAATGGATAATTGTGAGGGCAATAATGTAGTGGATTATGTAGATATTTATTTTTGATAGAATGTAAAATATAAAATCATAAATGTAAAATGTAAAAGTGGAATGCAGCGAATAAGGGGCTACATTCCACTTTTACGTTTATGATTTTACATTCTTTTTATTACTCTCCCTTTTGTTCCGCCAGGAAGCTCACCACATCGCGGATCTCTTTTTTGGAAAGGATCAGTTTCATATCCGGCATGCTGGATTGTGCATATTCCTTTTTCACGATCTGGTCGGCGGGAATAGTACGTACCGGCTCTAAGCCTTCTTTTACTTTTAACCCTGCTTTACTTTCTTCCTGTAAGATAGCGGTGAGCTTTTTACCATCTTTCAGCTCAAGGGTTACCATGCCAAAGCCAGGCGCCAGGCGCGCGCTGGGCGATATAAGCGCCTGCAGGATCTGATCCCGGGATATGCGGTTGGCTACCCCGTTCAAACGCGGGCCGGCATTGCCTCCCCTGTCGTCGTAAGAATGGCAGCGCATACATTGTGAGTTCTGATTGTTAAAAAAGATCTGCCTGCCACGGTGAGGATCACCACCTACCAAACAGCTGCTGTAAGAGGCCATGAGGTCATTGGCTGAAAGTTTGCTGCTGATCTCTTTATAACGGGCTATTAAAGGCTGTGAGCGGCTGCTGTCAATGGCTTCGCCCAGCTCCAGGTAAATGTCGGGGCTTAGTTTGCCAGTCCCCATTTTATTCAGCAGGTCTTCAAACGTTTTACCGGTATAGGTAAGCGGTAATTTACCCAGCGTTAATACGGCGGCCTGCTTTTCTTCCATTGTTTTGGAGCTGATCACATCTGTGAGCAGGGTTACCATCAGCTCTTTGGGAATGTTCATTTTCTCCAGCAGGTCCAGCCCGGCTACCCGTACTGTTTTTTCTTTATCCGCTATTGCCAGCTTAATGGCCTGTTCTGCAGCGGGATCCTGTAAGGTTACCAATGCCTGCAGCACTTCCACGCGCATGGCAGGCTCCCGGTCGGTTTTCAGTACGGCCAGCAATTCCGGTGCAGCCTGTTTAATATTCAGCTTGCTGATGGCTTTTGCTGCACTTAACCTTACCGGCAGCTCTTTATTCTTTAATAAGCTTGTAAGTGCATTTGCAGATACATTTACCACTGGTGCTGCATCTCTTTTGATCTCTCCTCTTAAACGTCCGTCCACACGGTCCAGCACAGAAGGTTTGGCCCATACGCTTAATGCATCAATAGCCTCTGCCCGCATAGCTGCAGGACCGCCTTCTTTCAGCGCGTAGTGCACCAGCGTTTTCATTGCAGTATCGGTGCCTACGCGCAGGTTGGCATTGATCACACGGCGCAGTAAGGCTTCATTGGTGAAGCGGGTGGTATTTAATAAGCCGGCCAGGGCGGGCAATGCATCTTTAATGGAAAGATCATCATTAATAGCGCGGGCCGCTTCTGTTACCACAAATTCATCGGAATCGTTCAGGAAGCTGGTTATGCCGGGATTAGCCATTCTGCGCAGCGTTACCACGGCAGCTATACGTAATGCACGGGAAGGGTTGCTGGATAATGCGATCACCGGCTCCGCCTTGCCAATACGGGCTAAAGCCAGGCAGCCTGCGTGCCGCAGATAGGTATCGGCATCATTATTATCGGCCAGCATCCCAATGATGGGTTGTACAGCCGGTTCATATTTTATTCTGCCCAAGGCTTCTGCTGCAAAAAAACGTACCCTGCTGGCCGTGTCTTTTAATAATGGCACCAGTGCGGCGCCGGCATCATTGTAACGGATATCTCCCAGCCATTTTGCCGCCTGTGCCCTGATCTCGGGATCATTATCTTTCAACACCGGCACCAGCACCGCAGCATATTTTTTATCCTGCCGGCCCAGCTGGCTAATGCCCCAGATAGCGTGTACCCGTGCCAGTTGGTTATCTGTTTGTTTAAGCGCCTGCTCAAAGATGGCCTGGCCTTTATCCTTCCGTTTTACCAGCTCAAACTGTGCTTTCAGCCGTACCCGCATATCCGGGTTCTTCAGGATGCCTCCTAATTCAGCCTCCCCGCGTTTGCTAAGATCTTCGGCCAGTAAAGCCTTTACTTCTTTACGTATAGCCGTGGTTGCGGCATTGTTATCGTCCAGCTTCCAGATGCGGCCGTAGTTATGCGTATCCCATCCATCGATCCAGTCGGCTACATACAGCGCGCCATCCGGACCAAAATCCAGGCCGGTGGCCAGTATGCCGCCCAATACCTTTTTATGTTCGCCCAGCTCAAAGGTGGCGCCTTTGGGATTCAGCTTAAAACCGTGGATGCCGGAACCTGCGGGGTTACCCACAAATTCTGCTACAAAAAAGGTGTTCTTATAGGCTGCACCCAAAGCAGTACCGGGGTTATATACAAAACCTGCGGGACCGCTTACAAAGTTGCTGATGCAGGGGGTGATGTAGGCTGCCTGTCCTTCAAAATGGGGCAGGTACATTTTTTCATCCATCCATACCTTATAGGTATTATTATCTTGGTCGCGGTATTTACCGTATTGCCAGTTGCTGCGCCAGCCGGCATCAGAGCCGTTCACAATATATACCAGGCGCTCTTTTTCACCGGGGTGGTCACCATCATTATCTTCACTGATCAGGTTCCCGTATTCATCAAATGCAAATTCATGCGTATTGCGCACGCCGTAGGCAAAGATCTCAAAGTCGCTGCCATCGGGGTTGGAGCGGGCTATTACCCCGCTGTTGGGGTGTTCCCATTTTTGCCCATCAGGGCCCTTGCCGTTAAAGCCAATGTCGCCTATTTGCCAGTAAATGCGGCCATCCGGGCCCATTTCAACACCCGACATGCCATGCCCGCTAAAGCCCACATGTACGCCATAACCGTGCGAGATGGATGTTTTTTCATCCGCTATCCCATCATGGTCCTTATCTTTCATACGCCACAGATCCGGCGCTATGGCCACGTACAGGTCATCACCCTCACTTAGCACGCCGCCGGCAACATCACTCACCTCATCATGAAAATCATCTACCACCAGCTGCGACAGATCGGCCACTCCATCACCGGATACATCTTCCATCCGGTACACATTGTCCTTTTCCACGGTCAGGTCGCGCCAGTCATGGGAGCTATCGCCGTTCAGATCATCCAGCCAAAGGTTCTTTTTGCTGTTCTCCGGTGACAGCTCCTTATGCAAAAAGGCGCGGCGGTCCTCTACCGTTTGCAGGCTAATGGAAGGTATTTCCCAGTCGCGGTGGCCACGGATATCAAATTCAGAATGCTTTTGCCGGTTAGTGGTAGTGTAGTATAACTTGCCCTGATCGTCAATATCAATGGCAATCGGTGAGATCACCAGCGAATCAATGCCCCATAGCTTAAGGCTAAGCCCTTCTGCCAGCTCAGGTTTTACAGCAGCGGTAATGGAATCCGCCAGGTGTGCGGTTAAAGCGGTGTCCATTTTTTTGATCCGTTTGTCAACAGGCCCTTGTTGCTGTTGGCAGCCCGGCATAATTGTTCCGGCGACAATTAAAGCGCCCAGTGTCAAATTTTCAATTTTTCCAGGCAAAGCGATCGGTATTTTCATTTTAGTGGATTAAAATATAAGTTGGGTCTTTATACAATAATCGCATAAAATAATATTTTTCACTTAGACCTTTTAAAGAAAATGATGAATGGGGTTATAATACCGGCACCCATTTCCTGATCTTATACATATCCGCTTTCAGCGGTCCCCTGCGTTGCACGCCCCCATGGCCATTCTTCCAGGATAATGTGATGAGATTATATTTCCCCCGTTTATAAGCAAATGTTTCCCCGTCATCTTCCAGCAGGCCTGCTGTAGCGTTGCCCGGGCCAAAAGCATAACAGGTAATATTGAAAGGCTGTGCGGCATCCAGATAAGGCACGGGGTCGGCTAATGGCAGCAAGGTGCCGGATTTTATAAAAATGGGCAGCTGGTTAAAGCCGCAGTGAATGGTATACGTTTGGGCGCCGCTATATTTCCGGTGGGTATTAAAGTCGTACCAGTCCCCTGCCGGCAAGTATACGGCGCGTACAGAATCGGTTCCGGTAAGCGGCGCTGCCAGCAGGCTTTCGCCTATCATATACTCATTGTCTATGTTATATACATTGGCATCCTGCGGGTAGTCCACTACCAGCGCGCGAAAAGGCGGAATACCATTATGTGCATACTGGAAAAACGCATGATACAGGTAGGGCACCAGCTGCATGCGGAAGTTAAAGAGCCGGCGGATGGTTTGCTCTGTTTGGGTAGCCTCGGGCAGCAGGCTGTCGGCATTATTACGCGCGGTATTGTATTGCAGCCAGGGTGGATTTTTCAGGTACCAGCTGTTAAATACCGTTTGTGCAGACATTACCGCGGTTTGCGTACGCCGCACCAGCTCTGTTACTGAGCCGGATTCCCGCACTTCCGGCGACCATAAGATGCCGCAAAAACCGGAGTTCGGGATCATGCGGATGTAATCATCGTGCTCATAAATATCACTGTACAGCACCGCTGGGTAGGCAGATGCAAAAGCACCCAGCTGGCGGATATCAAAGTAAGAACGCTGATCATGCTGCTGCATAAGCCGGTAAAAGCTGCGGAAGTACAGGTTCCCGAATACCTGGTGCATTTGTTCGCCTGTAATACCGGAAGGGAAAGTGCTGGCCTCCGGAAAGCTCCAGGTACGGTCCGCGCTGCCCAGGTCAGAGTTATCACATTCATCCAGCTTAAAACCGGAAACACCTTTGCTTATTATAGCGCTATCATGGTAAGCGGCAAAAATGTTACGGGTAAGGCTATCCGCAAAATCGGGCACCAGCCCTTTCCACACCGGGAAGTCGCCCGAGCGCTGCTCCAGCGGTTTGTATAACGGTGATAGCGGGTTTACAAAAGCATGCTCCCATAAGTTCACATGCAGGTGCTGTTGCCGCAGATCTGCAGTCAGCCGTTCAGGCTGCGGAAATTTTTTGGTATTCCATACGTAGGAGCAGGAATAAGAGGCTGTTTGCCAGCCGGGCTCCAGCCCAAATACATCACAGGGAATTTTATGATCGCGGAAGTAAGCAGCCATTTTCAGCACCTGCTGCTGGTTAAAATCCGCTTTCACACGGTATTTGATACCCAGGCCCCAAAGCGGAGGCAGCACTCCGCCGCCGGCATACAGGTTGTAGCGCTGTATGGCCTGTTTCATATCAGGCCCTGCAAAGATGTATATTTCAATGCCCCGGGCACCGGGAATATCCACGATCATGTTTCCCTTATCCTGGTCTTTACTCATGTAAAGGGCATCGGTGCTGAGCGCCGGTGTATTATTCCCCGCGCTGTCTGCCGCGGCTATTTCCCTGCGCCGCGGGTTGCTGCCGCAGTAAAAGGTGGTATAGCGCAGGGTATTGATCAATATTGCATATCCTTTATTGGATACATACATAGGCACCGGCGCATGCGTGTAACCTGCATTACCCAAAGGGCTGTCATTTGTAACCGGCCGCACCCTTAGCCCCCGCTGATTAAATGAATTGATCTGCATGCCAAAACCGTACAGCTGCTCATCAGCGCCAAGCGGAATTTCCACCACGCAGCCCCGTTCTGTGATGCGGATGTTAATATCCGACGGATTAAAAGGCAGGGTGGCTGCAGGCAGCTGCTGCAGGGCAGCCATCGCCGGCGGCTCAGGAACAAATCTTTGCGGGGTAAAGGCATCAGGCTTTCCTTTTGAAATAACCTGTATACCGGGTAAGGACTGGGCATAAAGAAGATGAGTAGTTGTAAAAAGGCATACCAGCAGCATGCCCTTTATTACATAGTGTGTTCTCATTGGTCCGGGTTTGCGGATCTTTTACCCGCAATCTTCCTGCCGGATAATCCCTGGCTGCTGTTTATTTACTTTTCACCGGGCGGTAATACAGCACCAATACGCCGTGGTCCAGGGTTTTGGTTTCTACCAGCTCCAGGCCCTGGAACAATCCATCCCCGAAAAAGCGCCTTCCTTTACCCACTATAACCGGGTGCACCAGCAAACGGTATTCATCCACCAGGCCGGCTTCCGCCAAGGACCTTACCAGGGTGGCGCTTCCTTCTACCTGGATCTCATTGCCCGGCTGCTGCTTTAATTGTGTGATGGCGGTTGCCAGGTTATCCTTAATAATAGTGGAGTTTTCCCATTCCGCTTTTTCCAGGTTGGCAGATACTACGTATTTAGCTACGCTGTTCAGCTTAGCGGCTACGCCCATTTCATTATTCTTTTGTGCAGACCAGTAAGGGGCCAGCATTTCAAAGGTCTTGCGGCCGAAGAGGATGGCATCGCTGCCCAGGATACCGTCACGGATATACGTTTGCCGGCTTTCACTGTCATAAGGGTTAAACCATTGCCCCATTGTTTCTGCGTCAAAAATACCGTCTAAAGACATCCAGGTTGATACTACTAATTTTCTCATATGTTTCGTTGTTTTATGCATACAAAGTAACAGTACCCTGCGTCCCTGGGATAGAACAAACCCGACATTTTTGGAAAGGGGGGCTTTTTAGCCGGCAAAGTCGCTGGCTCCTTTTAAGTATTCCAGGGGAGTATGATTGGTGAATTCTTTAAAAGCGCGGATCAGGTGGCTCTGGTCTGCATAGCCATTTGCATAGGCAATATCCGCCATGCCGGCGAACTGGCCCTGGCTCAATTGCTGCAGCGCTGAATGGAATTGGCAAATACGGCTGAAGGTTTTGGGGGAGACGCCTACGTGCAGCTCAAACATGCGCTGCAAGGTACGTTCTGTTACATACAGCTCCTTCTGTACATTTGTGAGGGATACCAGCCCTTTGCTTTGCTGGATCACCTGCGTGGCAAAGGAAATGGAGTTATTCACGTCGGGGTTGTTAATACCGCTAAGCTTTAACACATAACTATCCATGAGCTGTAAACGCTGTTTTAAAGTAACGGCGTTCAGCAGCTGTTCTTTGAGGCGCATGCCCCTGGCGGGTTCTGAAAGGCTCAGGTCAATTCCCAGGTCTGTGAGCTCCCGGGCATGCCATCCGAATAAGGGCTTTAATACAAAGGGATACAGGAAATAGGCGATCATGGTCACCTGACCGGCTATATGTAATTCAATAGGCTTGATGTTTTGTCCGTACAGCACCAGGTTATCTGGCTGCTTAGCGCCGCCCGTAAGCTGGAAGGTAATGCTGGGATATCCTCTGGCAATGAGCGGCAGCACGGTTTCATGCAGCACATGATCATGTTCAATGACCACAATATCACTTACATAACGGGCAATAGAAGGAGGAGGAAGCAGGGTTTGTATATTCATCCCCGGTTACATTTATAAATTTTTGCTAATTTAAACATATCAGCCGAAAAAAGATAGCGAATGAACACCGATCCTTACGCAATTTTACAAACACACCTGCAATCCAGGGCGCCTTTAACCACGGAGGAATGCGACATGATAATTTCCAGGTTCCGGTTAAAAAAGGTGAAAAGGAAACAGTTCATTATTCAGCCGGAGTATGTGGCCAAACACCGTAACTACGTGGTGCAGGGCGCCCTGCGGGCATATGTAACAGATGAAAATGGCATAGATAATACCATACAGTTTGCAGTGGAGGACTGGTGGATCACAGACTACAACAGCTATATATACCAGCAGCCGGCTACCATGTTTGTAACGGCTATTGAAGACAGCCTTATTTTACAGCTGGATTTTGAAAGCGAAAAAATGCTGAAGGCCGCGAACCATAAATTTGAAACCATTTTCAGGATCATGGCTGAGCGCACGGCTGCTTTCCAGCAGCGCAGGATCATCTCCGCCCTTACCCGTACCGCCAAAGAACGTTACCAGGATTTTGCAGACCGGTATCCCATGGTGCTAAACCGGCTGCCACAGTATGCCCTGGCCTCTTACCTGGGTATGAGCACCGAGTTCCTTTCCAAAATACGTAACAATAAAGTGTAGGAAAAAATTGAAGTAGTTCAAGCAATTCGCATTAACTGGTTCATTTTCCGGGTGGCTGATAAGCGGCAACTTTGTGTTATCAAAAATGCAAAGTATATGTCAGCAAAACTTAAGAACAAAGTAGCCATTGTAACCGGCGGCAGCAGTGGTATTGGATTAGCAACCGCAAAATTATTTGCCGCAGAAGGTGCAAAGGTAGCCATTACCGGCCGTAACCAGGCCAATCTTAATAAAGCAATAGCAGCTATTGGCCCCGATGCTATTGGCATCCAGGGCGATGTGGCCAACCTGGCGGACCTGGACCGCTTATATAAGACCGTGCACGAAAAATGGGGTAAAGCCGATGTGCTGGTGGCCAATGCTGCGGTATATGTATTAGCGCCCTTAGCCAACTTCACGGAAACAATGTTTGATACCGTAAGCGATATTAATTTCAAAGGCACCTTTTTTACCGTGCAGAAAGCATTGCCCTTCCTGAATGATGGTGCGGCTGTGATACTGATCTCCTCTACCGTAAATGAAAAGGGCGTACCTAACCATGCGGCTTATGCTGCATCCAAAGCAGCGGTACGTTCCCTGGCGCGCAGCTTTTCGGCAGAGCTGCTGGACCGGAAGATCCGTGTGAATGCGCTAACGCCCGGCCCTGTAGATACGCCTGTTTTTGAATCGGTGAGCGGCAGCAAAGAAGAAGCCCGGGCAATGGCCGATAGTATGGCCGCCTTTACTCCTGCCAAACGAATAGCTGCTCCTTCTGAAATAGCTGCAGCAGCTTTGTACCTGGCTTCAGATGAATCTGCGTACATGATCGGTGCAGAATTACTGGTGGATGGCGGTTTACGTTCACTATAAAAAGAGGGCTGATTGCTGTGTTTTTCAATATAGCAGTCAGCCCCTTACCCTCTGGCTCCTATCGGCAAGCATGCCCACCCAACCACCTGAACTGTAGAATAACTTACTCAGTTTAAATGCCTTCCCAGGCTATAACCCTTTAAATGCGGGCCTTTACAGGAATGGTATATGAATTGCCCCTTGGTATTTATACATCCAGAACCTAACACCTGTTCATTTGAATAAAAAAACCACAAAGGAGTCTCGCGTTAAAAAGTTCCTGAGAATATTAGGGCCGGGATTGATCACCGGCGCCAGTGATGATGATCCCTCCGGCATTATTACCTACACACAGGCCGGCGCTGGTTTTAAGTTCACCACTCTGTGGACGGCCCTGATCACCTTTCCATTAATGGCTGCCATACAGGGCATGTGCGCCCGCATTGGCATGGTAACACAGGAAGGGCTATCCGGCATTCTCCGTAAGCATTATCCCCGGGTTATATTATTTGCAATGATGCTCTTCAGCTTCCCGGCTATTCTTTTAAACATCGGTGCTGATATACAAGGCATGGGCGCTGTAGCCAACCTGCTGCTGCCGCGTGTTCCGGCATGGGCGTTCAGCATCATCTTTACAGGCATCCTGCTGTTCGTGATCATTAAATACCCCTATGGTAAAATCACCCGTATCCTGAAATGGCTATGCATTACCCTGTTCCTGTACATGATAGTTCCTTTTATGGTGCATGCCGACTGGAAAGATATTGGTAAGCATACCCTTATTCCCACCTTTCATGCAGATAAAGAATACCTGCTTATCCTGGTAGCCATACTGGGTACTACTATTTCGCCTTACCTCTTTTTCTGGCAGGCCACTATGGAAGCGGAGGATATGAAACACGAAAAAAAAGTGATGGTGAATAAACGCATTCTCAGCGATATGACAACAGATGTGAACACCGGTATGTTGTTCTCCAACCTGGTAATGTTCTTCATGATCGTCACTACCGGCGCAGTGTTGTATAAAGCAGGCGTGCGGAATATTACTTCCATTGACCAGGCGGCCAAAGCGCTGGAACCACTTACCGGTAAGCTTACTTACATACTTTTTAGCATTGGCGTGCTGGGCACCGGCTTCCTTGCTATTCCTGTGTTAGCGGGTTCTATGTCATATGTACTGGCAGAAGCTTTTAACTGGCAGCAGGGGCTTGACAAAAAATTCCAGCGGGCCAAAGGTTTTTATATTTCCATTATTGTTGCGCTGCTGGTAGGTTTACTGCTGGAGTTTTCGGGTATAAGCCCGGTACATGCGTTGTTGTACACGGCAGTGTTGTATGGGTTAACGGCGCCGGTGATGATCGCTATTATCATCCATATCTGCAACAATAAAAAGATCATGGGTAAACATACCAATACGACGTTGTCGAATGTGCTGGGAGTATTAACTTTTATACTGATGCTGGTAAGCGCTGTGGCGCTGGTGTATTATCAGTTTAAATAAGTGCGCTTAATCCACCAAACCATCTTCCCTTAATTTTTCAAATGCTATTAATACGCCCGGCACCTGCTGCGGCTCCTTTTTATAATCAGCCAGGCTAAAATATTTAACCGCACCTATTTCTGAAGATGGTACCGGTGTTTGTGTAAGCGTATGTATGAAACAATCCTGCTCCATTTGCAGCGCATTTTCACCAAAAGCAGGTGCGGAAATATGATGATACCACTGCAGCTCATCCAGGGGGATGTGGATGTTCAGCTCCTCCGCTACTTCCCGTTGCAGCCCGTTCACGGCGGTTTCACCGGCATCTACCTTACCGCCGGGCAGGTACCAGGCCTGTTTGTTATTGCTGAAAGCCAGCAGCAATTGCCTGTCCTTTACTACGATTAAGCCTGTGCAATGCAATTCCTTTTTCATGAGTGCAAGTTTATAATTTAATGTTGTATACTCCAACCCCCGGACATATCTTTGCCTATCTCTGAATAGCCTAATTAAAAGCATCAAAAAATGAAAAAAATTATTTTAAGCATCCTCATGGTATGTACGGTACAGGTTACATTAGCCCAGAGCCTCAACAAAATGTTATGGTTCAATGAACCGGAAAAATGGGAAATAAAAAACAATAGCCTGAGCATGACGGTAACGCCGCAAAGCGATTACTGGCGCATATCCCATTATGGATTTACGGTAGATGATGCTCCGTTCTATTATGCCACTTACGGCGGGGAGTTTGAAGCAAAAGTGAAATTAACCGGCGCTTACAAAGCCCGTTTTGACCAGATGGGATTGATGATCCGTGCAGATCATGAAAACTGGATCAAAGCAGGCGTTGAATTTGTGGATGGAAAATTAAATGTAAGCTCCGTAGTTACGCATAAAACCAGCGACTGGAGTGTGATAACGCTGGATAAGGTTCCGCCCTTCATCTGGATAAAAGTAGTGAGGAAGTTAGATGCAGTGGAGATCTATTACTCTTTTGATGATAAGAACTATATTATGACGCGCAATGCCCCGCTGCAGGATAACCACCCCGTAATGGTAGGGTTAATGGCTGCCTGCCCGGATGGCAATGGCTTTGACGCTACGTTTGAAAGCTTTACGGTGAAACATTTGCCGGATCAGCGGAGGGTGGAGTGGTTGAAAAAACATGCAGAGTAAAGCGGAAAGCAAAAAGGTAAAGTAACAAAGGCTGACACACATTCACGTGTCAGCCTTTTATCATTAGTTGTAACCGTCTTATAAATGAACGATTTATTGTTCATTATCGAACAGCTGGACGGAAAAGGTTATTATAATTGATTGATTATCAAATTGGATAATCTCTGGCATTTTTTTGGCCACCAGGCTCAAATGCTAAAGACTTACTTCAAGACTGCATGGCGGGGGATCAGCCGCAATAAAGTATACAGTGTATTGAATATTCTAGGCTTGGCTTCCGGAATGGCCGCAGCCCTGCTCATCGGCTTGTGGGTCTATGTTCAGGTTTCCTACGATCGCTTTATACCTGGCTATCAACATGTCTACAAGGTAAGGTACAATGTGAATAACAACGGCGAGATCAATACTTCCAATTCCACCAATTTACCGTTAGCGGAGGCATTGAAAGAAGATTTTCAGGAGATAAAATATGTGGCACAAACCGACTGGATGGGCCAGCATTTGCTGAGCGTTGGCGATAAAAGAATAAACGTTAATGGCGCAATGGCAGGAAGCGACTTCCTGAAAATTTTTCAATATCCGCTTATTCAGGGTAATGCAGGTACTGCACTGAGCGATCCATATTCCATTGTTCTGTCACAGACTACGGCGACTATTTTATTTGGCCAGGAAGATCCTGTGGGCAAAATGGTGCGCATCGATAATTTTCATGATCTGCGTGTTTCCGGTATTCTGAAAGACATACCGGCCAATTCTACATTCCAGTTTAGCTTTATTGTGCCTTTTGCCTACTATTCGGCTACTGATGAAGGGGTTAAAAATTCACTTAATGATTGGAACAATAATTCTTTCCAGACCTTTGTTGCCCTGCAGCCTAATATTTCTTATGCAGATCTGGCTCCTAAAATAAAGGGAACGCTGGTTAAGCACAGTCCTAAATATTTTGCGCAAACAAAAGCTGAGCTGTTCCTGGAACCTTTAAAGGACTGGCATTTATTTTCGGAGTACAGGAATGGAGTAGTAACTGGCGGCCTGATAGATTATGTGAAGATGTTTGCGATCATCGGGATTCTCATCCTGGTCATCGCCTGTATCAATTTCACGAATCTTTCCATAGCACGTTCAGAAAAAAGGGCACGTGAAGTGGGCATCCGTAAAGCCATAGGCTCCCGCCGTAAAGATCTGATTTTCCAATTTTTGACCGAATCCATGACCTTAACCGTAGTGGCATTTCTGCTTTCGTTGCTTTTAGTCATACTGGCGCTCCCGGCTTTTAACACCCTTACCCATTCAACTATCAGCATTCCTTTTAATAATGGCTTATTTTGGCTGATCATGGCAGGCTACATCCTGCTTACAGGCCTGCTTGCCGGAAGCAGACCAGCGTTTTACCTGTCTTCCTTTAACCCGGTGAAAGTTCTAAAAGGATCTATGCAAACAGGCAAGGGCGGGCACCTTCCCCGGAAGGTGCTGGTAGTGGTGCAATTCACCTGTTCTATTGCGCTGATCATTAGCACGATCATTATTTACCAGCAGATACAGCATGCCAAGGACAGGCCGGTAGGATATGACGCCAGCCGTTTATTGATGACCGATGCTACCGGAGACTTAACACGCAATTATGAAGCCTTTAAAAACGAAATGTTGAACACCGGCGTCGTAAGCAGTGTTACCAAATCATCCAGCCCGGTTACTGACCTTTGGGCCAGTAATAGCGTAACGGACTGGTCTGGCAGGTTGCCCGGTGAAACCCTGAGCCTGGCAATTATCGGTGTATCTGATGCGGATTATTTTAAAACACTGGGTATGAAAATAGTGAACGGACAAAATTTCACCGGCAATCTTGGTGCGGATTCCCTGAGCGTCATCCTGAATGAAGCGGCCGTCAAGCGCATGCGGTACAAAGATCCAATTAACCAGGTTATCACCTGGCATACCGTGCAACAACAGGCTACGGTTATCGGCGTGGTTAAAGATGCATTGATGTTGTCGCCGTTTTCAGGTTCGGTTCCGACTATTTTTATTTATCAGCCAAGTTGGTCAAACGTAGTGACCTACCGCTTATCACCGTACGTCAATACACATACAGCGCTCACCAAACTTGCCACGGTATTCAATCGTTATAACCCAACTATTCCCTTTCAATATCGCTTCGTGAATGAAAGCTATGCGTCAAAATTCGATTTTGAATCGCTGATCGGAAAACTGGCGGGCCTCTTTGCCTCGCTGGCTATCATAATCTCTTGTATAGGCCTTTTTGGCTTAGCATCCTATCTGGCAGAAAAGCGGACCAAAGAAATTGGCATACGCAAGGTACTTGGCGCTTCTGTTCCCCAGGTATGGTTGCTGCTTTCAAAAGATTTTCTTTTGCTGGTATTGATCAGCTGCCTGATCGCATCCCCGATTGCTTATCATTATTTGCAAAACTGGCTGATGAAATATGATTACCGGATCACAATCGGCCCCACGCCATTTGTACTGGCGGCAGTGGCAGCCACTCTCATAACTGTATTTACTGTCAGTTTCCAGGCTATTAAAGCTGCCATTGCAGATCCAGTGAAGAGCCTGAGGTCGGAATGATTGTCTTCCTGAAATCAATCCGACTTTAAGGATTAAATAATTGCAGGATTATTATTTTCCGGATCAGGCTTGATTATACAAATCAGTTCACCACTTATTTCTCCGTAAAACACCCCGGGTACTCCGCTCCTTCCCCGCCCGGCATGGTAAGGCCCATTAAATGCGCTACCAGCGGTGCAATATCTTCCAAACCCATTGCAGGAATGATCACATCCTTTTTCAAACCAGGACCGTAGGCTATAAAGCCGGTCTCTATATTATGAAAGTCCGGGAAATAGCCATGGGTACCACCTTTGGCGGGCTTCAGCGGCTCTCCGCCTGCAGCATCGCTAAAGGCAATACCTTGTTTGGCGGCCAGCGCCAGCTGCACTTCCGGGTCAGCGCCTATTTTGGTAAGCTCCTCTTTTTCTACTATCCTGAACAGCTTTTGCTGAGCGGCCGGCATAGATCTTAACACCTCTTTTACCTTATTCAGCGTTTGCTGGTCATTCTTATCTTTCAGGTACAGGAAAGTGCTGCCGCCCTGCGCATGAAAGGTAGCTTTCCAGTTGCCGCGGTCTTTCTTATCCTCCATCAGGCCCGCTTTTGCCAGCCATACATTGGGTGCAAATAAAGTGTGAATGTCCACAAAACCATGATCCCCTACTATCATGATCACCGTGCTGTCTTTAATGCCGGCTTTTTCAACGGCTTCCATTATGTGGCCTACGGCACGGTCGGCATTAGCAATGGCCCGGTTCACACCTAGTCCCTCGCGGCCTCCCAGGTGTTCAAAATGATCTACACAAACCAGGTGCACGGTGGTGAAAGAGGGTTTGTAGGTTTGTACCAGGTAAGATGTGAGGCGGGCAATATCTTCATCCAGGCTCAGGTAGTCGCCTCCTATATCTGCTGTATCCAGCTTGCCCACTGCATTTTTTTCTGCTTCTTCAAACAAACCTTTGGGGGTGGAAGCAGCGCGCATGGGCTTTAAGGGATCTTCGCCCGGCTTGCCTTTGGGCGATTCCGGCAGGTTATAATCTATATAGCTTGCGCCTACCGTTACCGGCCAGTGCACCGCAGCAGTGGTGCCGCCTTTTTGCTTAACAGCCTGCCATAAAGTAGTTGTTTTGATCAGGTTATTTTCCCAGTTCCAGCGGCCGGTTTGTCCTTCCCGCTCAAAAGGCGTATTGTAATAGATGCCATGGCGGGCGGGCATTACGCCGGTCATAATGGTGGTGTGGGATGGATAGGTTACGGTAGGCAGCACACCTCTTACCCCGTCGGCAGAAACGCCTTGCGCCGCCAGCCAGTGCAGGTTAGGTGTGGGCCAGGTTGCTTCGCGGTAAAAGTCGGGGCGCAGGCCGTCAATGCTGATCATCACTACATACTTTGCCTTTTGCGCCCGGGCTGCAAATGTGCCGGCCAGCACCAGCATTACGGCCAGGGCTATACGTTTACAATTCCAATTCATGATACAATAATTTTGCTACGTTTATGTATTTAAACAGAAGCGGCCAAATTACTGCAAAATGAAAGTTGGATAAGTTATCATTATGTTATGAATCGGAGTGCTGTGATCAGAAATCTACCGGCTCCATCTTCGGTGTAAGCCAGTGGATCAGCAGCCAGGCCAGCAAAAAGGAAAGACTGCAAAAAATGAAGATAATGTTATACCCCGCGGTAATATTATCCAGCGCCTTGTAATGATCCAGCACGGCGCCAATACCCATGGGAAACAGCACCCCGCCTACAGCGCCGGCCATACCTCCGATGCCGATTACGGAGCTTACGGCCTTAGCCGGCAGCATATCAGATACAATGGTGTAAATGTTGGCGCTCCATGCAGCATTACCGGCAATGGAAAGACTGATCAACCCAACCACTACCCAGATATCCTGCGTATACCGCGAAGCAAAGATAGGCAGCACCGTTAAGGCAGATACCAGCAGCGCATACTTGCGCGCTTTATACACCGGCCAGCCTTTCTTTATGAGCATGGATGAAAGATAACCTCCGCCCAAAGCACCTACTGTAGCGGCGGTATAAATAATGATCAATGGCGGCGTAGGCTTTTTCAGGTCCAGGTGAAAGGCGCTGGAAAAATAAGAAGGCAGCCAGTACATGAAAAAGTACCAGATAGGATCTGTAAAGAATTTCCCGATGATGAATGCCCAGGTTTGTTTTAGCCCGAACAGCTTAAACCAGGAAACGCCCTGCCCCTGCGGCGTTAAAGGATCAGCATCGCTTTCAATATAAGCCAGCTCCTGTGAGCTTATCTTTTTATGCTTAGCAGGCACCTCATACATAAACAGCCAGGCTATTAACCACAAAATGCCTAAGCTACCCGTAATAATAAAAGCAGCCTGCCAGCCATAAACACCCAGCAGCCAGGGAATTACCACCGGCGCCAGTACAGCGCCAATATTGGCACCTGAATCAAAAAAACCGGTAGCCAGCGCTCTTTCTTTTTTAGGGAACCAGGCTACCACTGTTTTGATGGCAGAAGGGAAATTGCCGGATTCCCCCAAACCCAGGCTGGCCCTTACAATACCAAAGCCCAGCGTAGTTTTTACCACGGCATGCAGCATGGCGGCAATGCTCCAGATGGCAATGGATATGCTGTATCCCAGCTTGCTGCCCAGCTTATCTATCACGCGGCCAAACAGCAGCAGCCCAAAGGCATAGGCTGCGGTAAAGGCCATTACTATATGGCTGTAATCTGTTTCGGTCCAGTTAAATTCTTTTTCAAGTATAGGTTTCAGGTAGCCCACCACCTGCCGGTCCAGGTAATTGATGGTGGTTGCAAAAAACAGCAGGCTGCAAATAGCCCAGCGGTAATGGCCCGTTTTGTTAGTCATGTAAGGTTATTTAGCTTGTTTCTTTCCTGCATTGCTGTAATAAACCAGGAATCCGTATGCCGGTATTAATATACAATAAGCGTATTGATTGTTAAATACAGTTGCCAGCCAGCCATACAACAAAGGCATCAGCGCACCGCCGGCAATGCCCATGATCAGCACTGCGGAGCCGCGGGCCAGCGCTTTACCTTCCAGCCCTTTTAAGGCCTGCGGCCAGATGGCAGGCCATAACATGGCATTGGCAAGCCCCAGCAACGCCACGCCAGCAATAGAGGCTTTTGCCGGTAAAAGTATAACCAGCACCGTTAGCATTAAGCCCAGCCAGGTAGATGCATAAAAAGCCTTTTGCTGCGATATATAACGCGGAATGGCCCACACGCCTGCAATATAACCTACCATCATGCAAAACAATGCATAGGAAGTAAAGTTCTTGGCTATATCCAGGCTAATGCCGTGGTACAGGCCATAATTGCCGATGGTATCACCGGCCAGCACCTCTGCGCCTACGGCAAAAAAGATGGCGGTAAACCCCGGCAAAAAACGCATAGTGCCGGCAACTGGTGCAGTAGCAGCAGCTTCCGGCGCTGCCGGCTTAATATCCGGCAGGTGTGCAAAGCGCAGTAAAACAGCTACCAGCACCAGTATGGCAGTGAGTATACAATACGGCAGTATCACATCATGCGCCAGCTCATCCAAGCGAAGCTTTTTTTGCACTTCGCTCATTTGCGCCAGCTCGCTGATAAGGCCCCCGGAATTTTTGAGGATAATGCTGCCCATGATCAGCGGGGCCAGTATACCGGCCACCTTATTGCAAATGCCCATAATGCTGATACGGCGGGCGGCGCTTTCCGCAGGACCTAATAGAGTAACGTAAGGGTTAACGGCTGTTTGCAAGAGGGTAAGCCCCCCACCGGTTAAGAACAACCCGGTCAGGAAAAGGCCATAGCTGCGGCTAAGCGCTGCCGGTACAAATAATAAGCAACCGGCCGCCATAATGTATAAGCCGGCGCTCATACCTTTGATCATACCGGTTTGCTGCAGCAACCGGCTGGCTGGTATGGCCATGGCTGTATAGGAAATATAAAAAGCAAAAGTAACCAGGTAAGCCTGCCACTCCTGCAGCTCACAGGCTATTTTCAGGTAAGGAATCAACGTACCGTTGATCCAGCTGATGAAACCGAAAATAAAAAAGAAGATCCCGATCAGCAGCAGGTTCTTCCTATAGCCGCTACCGGTAGTGGTGCTGTCTTGCATGCTTACTGCTACTGCCATACGCTTGTTTACAGGTTTGTTAATGCCGCCTGCACGCTGCCGTGTTGCAGCAGCAATGCTTTTGCCTTTTCATAATCAGCGATACCGCCGGTTTCCATTAACATACGTGTACCACGGTCCGTTAATTTTTCATTGGTGATCTGCATGTACACCATACGGTTATCATGCACGCGGCCCAGGCGTATCATAAGGGCGGTGGAGATCATGTTCAGCACCATTTTCTGCGCAGTGCCGCTTTTCATGCGGGTGCTGCCGGTGATAAATTCAGGGCCTGTTATTACTTCAACAGGATAATCCGCATGGTTGGCTACCGGCGATCCGGGGTTACATACAATACAGCCTGTAGCAATGTTATGCTTCCGGCATTGCTTCAACGCGCCCACCACGTAGGGTGTGGTGCCGCTGGCTGCAATGCCTATTACAAAATCACCGGGTTTTATGTTGTGCTGCTGCAGGTCATGCCAGCCGGTTTCATAGCTGTCTTCTGCATCTTCGATCCCAAAACGCAATGCTGCATCCCCGCCGGCCATCAAGCCGTTAATAATACCGGCATCTACCCCGTAGGTAGGCGGGCATTCACTGGCATCCAGCACGCCCAAACGGCCGCTGGTACCGGCGCCCATATAAAACACGCGTCCGCCTGCTACCAGCAGTAAGGAAGCGGCTTCTATCAGCGCAGTAACAGCCGGTAATACTTTTTTTACGGCCAGCGCTACTTTCTGATCCTCTTCATTAATAGAGCGCACAATTTCCCCGGTAGACATCTGCTCTATATGCCGGTAAGGCGAGGGCGATTCGGTGATCCTGTTCTCCTTTTTCATGCAAACGGGTTAAGGTTATACCTGCTGTTCAGCAGGGCTTTCATGTAAAGGTTTATATCCCACTGACTGGCTACCGGCTGCTGTGTATAAGGCAGCAGCGGCATATAAGGGGGCGGTCCAAATTCAGCCGTTACCGTTAGCTGCTGCAGGCCGGCCTGTTTGTTAATGCGCACTATTTCATCCCAGCAATCCAGGTGCACCTGTAATGCGGCTTCCCATTCCGGTGCCCGCGGGTCGCTTATCTGCGGCCCCTGGGTATGCCCTACCCTGGCGTGAATATGGCGTGTACGGCTCACAGCCAGCATTACGGCCGGCTGCTGCTCCTGCAAAAAGCTTTCTGCTACCGCTATCCAGTGGGAAAGGTCCAGCGTTAGCTGCAGGCCGGGAAATTGCTGCAGGTATGCCGCGGTAACGTGTGCGGCAAAACTAAACTTGCTGCGGTGTGTTTCATGATATACCGGTATACCCGTTTCCGCTGCCACCTGCGCTGCTGCGTTTATTAATTGCCCGTTCTGCTCCATGGTAAAAAAGTCACGCCCGGTTTGTGCGTTGATGCATACGGGCGATACGGCAGCCATGCGCTGCAGTCTTTCCACGTAAGCCGTCAGGTGCGTATCAAAGTCCGGTGTTACGGTTTCCCAGTGCTGGGCTATCAGCAACAGGCCGTGTTTTGCAAGCGCTTCCAGCACCTGCTCCCGCTCCTTTTCATCGGCCGGCACATCAGTCTCCACACCATCGTACCCTGCTGCTTTTACCTGTTGGGCAAATACATCCCAGGGTACATGCGCTTGTCCCCAGCGGGGGCAAAAGAATAATATTTTCATCTAAACCTTTTTTACAGCTGCACCGCCGGATCAAACAGCAGCGGGTAAAACTGTCCTTTCATTTTTTCTCCTTTGGGTATGCCCGGCGTTTTAGGCAGCAGCTCCTGATCTGAGTTGGATAAAGTACCATCTGCAAATACATTCAGCACAAACGCGCGCCGGGAACGTTCCGACTTATTCGCATACGATCCATGCACCATTAAAGGATGATGGAACGCAGCGTAACCTTTCTTCAGCTCAATAGGAACGGGTTTAAAAGCGGCTTTCTGCTCCGGCGTCAGGTAATCCAGCACGCCTTCCATATCGCCCGCCAGCTCAGGTTTATCCAGCAAACCCCAGTGCTGGCTGTAAGGCACGTAATAGAGGCAGCCATTTTCCGTAGTGGCATCATCCAGCCCTACCCAGCAGGTTAAATGCTGCAAAGGGGTGGTACGCGTCCAGTAGGAATAATCCTGGTGCCAGGCCACTACCCCGCCATGCCGGGCCGGTTTGCAAAACAGCTGATCGTGCCAGAAACGTACGGCCTTATTGCCCAGCAGCTGGCTGGCTGCCATTACAAAAGCAGGGTTCCACAAAATATCGTGAAACCCTTTTGTAATGCGCCAGGCGCCCAATGCATGAAATAATACCGTGTTGGCATCGGATGATTCGTTAGAGGCAAACTCATAAAATAATTCATTGCCGGGATGCGCAGGATCTGTGATGCCTGCCAGCTCCCCGTTCAGCTGATCCACCTGCCACTCTTCCAGCAATTTTATATTACTCACATAACCATACTCGTTAAAATGCGCTACCTGCTCATCTGAAAGCCGGTACTGCGCCCATTCAGCGGCGCTTTGCGGCCATTTGAACAAGCTGCTGGTCAGCTGGTGATACACTGACAGGTCTTCAATTAAAGGCTGTTCCATGTATGTATTTTTTAAGGTTTCCTGCTATTAAATTTCATGCTTCTGCGGCTAATAATCAGCGGGCTGTGCCTGCAGGAACGATCCTTTCTGCGCTGGGCCTATCCAGGAACAGCACTGCGTTGGCATGCGTTCTCAGGATGGTGGATGGATATTCTTCTGAAATATCATCGTTCAGCGTATGAAACACAGCTTCTGCTTTAGAAGTACCGGGCACCATACAAAAAATGTAACGCGCTTTCAGCAGGGCCGGTATGGTTAACGTAAACGCATCAACAGGCACCTGTGCGGTGTTCTCAAAACAGCCTTCATTTACCTGCTGCTGCTTGCATGCCTCATCCAGGTCCACGATCTTTACCAGCTGCGGATCGTTAAAATCCGCTACATGCGGGTCATTAAAGGCCAGGTGGCTGTTCTCACCAATGCCCATGCAGGTAATATCTACCGGGTATTGCTGCAGCAATTTTGCATAACGCTCACATTCCGCTGCACGGTCAGCAGCCTGCCCGTTAATATAGTACACGTGTTTGAAGGGCACCTTTCCAAAGATCCTTTCCTTCAGGAAAATACCGAACAAACGGCTGTCATTCTCCGGCAGGCTGGTGTATTCATCCATATGAAACGCCTGCACCTGCTGCCAGTTAATGTCCTGCTGCACCAGCGCTTCCAGGAACTCGTTCTGGGATGCTGCTGCGGCAAAAATAATGTTCACTGTTCCCTGCGTTTGTAACAGTTCCCGGATGCAGGCAGCTGCCATTTCTGCTGCTGCCTGCCCCATGGCTTTCCTGCTCTCGTAGATCTGTACTTTTAACTGTTCCGCTAATAACTCTGTCATGGTTTTACGTTGTGTTATGTGTCTTGAATGGATTTGCAATTACATCCTGAATTTTACACCTGCCCGTCCCCAGTAGGAATAAAATTGTTTTTCGTAGATGCGGTTCTTTTGCCCGAAATAGGCCCGCTGCGGCGCATTTGTTAGGTTCTGCGCTTCTACGTATATGGTAAACCGTTTGCTGAGCTGGTAAGATGCGTTGGCATCTATCTGCGTGCGTGCATCGCGGATCACATCTGTTTCTGCATCTTCACCCAGGCTTACAATGTAGGAGCCATTATAGTTCAGGTTACCCTGGATGGTAAAGCCTTTCAGTGAGTATGCCAGGGATGCGTTGGCCGTGTGCGTGGCCTGGCCCGGCAGGCGCAGGTCCTTGCGGAACTGGGCATCTGCATTGGAATGGCTGTAAGTATAGTTGGCAAATACAGTAAAGCCTTTCAGGAAACCGGGTAAAAAGGTAAGGTTAGCCTGTGCATTCAGCTCTAACCCATATACATTCGCGGTGTTACCGTTCAGGATCTGGTAATAACGCCAGTTGGTATATTTATCCGCACCCTCAAATTCATTACCGTTAAGGGTGGTTACACTGTTATACTGGAACTTGTCGATCTTCTTATAAAAAATACCGGCAGAAAGAATGCCCAGGTTAGACAGATATTTTTCCGCCATTAGGTCCAGGTTGGTGGAAAATGCCGGCTTCAGCTCCGGGTTACCATCCGTGAGTGTTTCATTCAGGATGCTGACAATACGGCCCGGCACCAGGTCTACAAAGTTGGGACGGGAATACCCGAATGTTAAACCGCCGCGGATCAGGGATGATTTGGTAAGATCATACTTAGCCTGGATGTTGGGCAGGAAACGGGTATAGCTGTTCTTTTTCTGCGTAAGCGTGGTGGATTCCCACAGCTCATCTGCATCCTGCGTAATAATATTGCCTTTATAATCCACCGATGTTCTTTCCACACGTAAACCGGCCAGCAGCATTACCCTGTTGAACTGGATGCGGTTCATCAGGTAACCGGCGGTAACGGTTTCCACGGCATCATAATAATAAGCATCCTGGCTAATGCGGGTACCGGAGGCATCCTGTGTAAAAATGCCGTTGTCCAGGTTCTCATTTTCGTTGAAGTAATTGATCGTCTTGTCACGGTCTACGCCCAAACCAAAGTTCATATTACCATCCAGCAGGTGATCATCTACCTGGGTAAGGCCGGAGAACTTGCTGAGATTACCGGCTGCCTTATCGCCTGTATAAGCGCTTACAATAGTATTGGGCAGCTTGTAACGCTGGTTGTGCATGCGTTTTACCTTAGCGCCTGCTTTGAAGATGGCTGCATTGTTACCGATCTTATAAGGGATCTGCGCATTCAGCTTTGCCACCAGGTTCTTGCCTTCTGTATTCCAGTAATCCCGCTCAATGGTATTATAGGTAAAAAGGGATGGATCATTGCGCCAGTCGGTGCCGGTTGCCAGCAGGTAATCGCTGGAAATATCGGCTGTGCGCAGGGGAATATTGCCGGTAATAAAGTTGAAGGTGTTAGCGCGGTTCTCAAACTTTGAATTGCTGTAAAACACGCCTGCATCCAGCTTTACACGGCCAATCTGCGTTTCGCCCTGCAGGTTGTAGTTAATGTTCATGTTATCTTCCGTGGCCGCTTTTACTTCGTTGTAGGAACGGCCTTTGGTAGTTACGAACTCCCCGGTCTCCTCATTGAAGGTGGTGTTGCTGGTTTGCATGCGGGTACGCTTGCGGTAACGGGTAATATCATTATCACGGTCGCTGTACATGATGTTAGCCACAATGCTGGTCACCGGGCTAAAGTTATAATCAATGGTAGCAGATGCGCCGGTGCGGTTACGCTGGTTCTCTACAAAGAGGTAGCGCACATCCGTTGGGAAATAAATTTCGCCTTTACTGCCGCCAAAATCTTTTTGCTGCCATACCTGCGCATTCACCTCATCATAACCATTGGTGGTGCGGTAATAGCTGCCTGTTAGCATAATGCCTAAACGGCCGTTGGGATTGGCTTCATCCTGGAAAAACCGTTTACCTACAGCCAGGTTGCCAATACCATTCGACTTTTTACGTAAGCCGTTATAACCCAAACCGGCATCTACCGACAGCTTGGTTTTGAGTGAGGTGGCGGTGGGAGATTTCATGTTAATAGCACCGGCAATGGCATCGCCGTCCAGATCGGGCGTGAGGGATTTTACTACTTCCATGGAAGATAATACGTTGGTAGGTATAAGGTCGAGGGTGGCGTTACGTTCGCCGTTTTCGCCGGTGCCCATGATCTGTTCGCCATTTACATTAATGTTTGTAAAGTTGCCGGGAGTGCCTCTGAGCTGCACGGTAGAACCTTCCCCGCTGCTGTTACGGCCAATGGTAACGCCGGGCAGGCGCTGCATGGATTCTGCTACGTTCAGGTCAGGGAAGCGGCCCATTACATCTGCTGATACCACCTGCTTGATGTTATCGGCATTCCTTTGCTGGTTCAGCGCTTTCTGCTGTCCTTCCATTACGCTGGACACTGTTACCGTAGAAAGGTTGGTGGCTTTGGACGACATTTTAAAATCCTTCACCACGGTTTTACCGCCGGTTACCTGCACGGTTGCTTCCAGCGACGTATAGCCCATGTAGTTAATAACCAGGGTATGGCTGCCTTCTTTGATACCCTGCAGCTCAAAGTTACCCGCTGTGTTGGTGGATACACCCTGGGTGGTGCCTTTTACCTGTACAGAAGCGCCGGGCAGGGCATTTCCATCGTTGTCGGTGACCTGGCCCTTAATGTTGCCAATGGTTTGCTGCGCGGATACGTGGAATGCACAGCACATCAGCAGCGCCAGTAAAAATACCGGCAATAGCGGCTTGTGGAGACCTTGTTTCATTTGCTGATAGTTTTGGATTGATAAAATGAATGACATTACTTATTTGTACTTAAACCCGAGGTAATCTGCAAAGAACCTTACTGCAAAAGAGGTCCCGATATCCCGGTTGGTGAGCCATATTTTTCCTTCTTTGGAACGGGTGCGGGTTTCCAGCACTGCGCCCCGCAGGTTCGGATCCGGATGATCCTGCGCATAGCGGTTCTTCATTAACCACACCGCTGATTTTTCTATATTCTTATCAAATTCCTTATAGCCGTTTTCCGACAGCGCTATCCATACAATACCTGCCAGCGCCGCCGCAGAACCGGTAGCAGAGCCTTTGTCGGAAGCGCGGCCATTGGTATAGTTATCGTAGTAAATGGTGCCGTCTTTTTTCTGCGCTTTTGCAAAAGTGCGGGCGGTATGCGCAGCGCCTTCCAGGTATTTTTTATCACCGGTAAGCTTATACGCTTCTATCAATGATTCAGCATACCAGAGTGAAAAACGGGGATGAAAAGAATGTTCCTCTTCTGAATTAGGCATAAACCGCATCCATACCCCATCGGGGCCCTGCAGCTTCAGCAGGCTGTTACACAGCACAATGAAGGCATTGCGGAAAGCCGTATCCTTTGAAAATTCATAGGCATCCTTAAACAGGGAACCTTCCGTGTTAGGGCGCGATACATCATACAGCTCCTGGTCCTTCATGGCCTTCTGCTTCCAGAAAGGACTATATTCTTTCAGCACTTCGCCTGTTATTATGTTCAGGTTATCGTAACAAATGCCTTTATCCTTATCATACATATTCTTCATCATCCAGGCAGCAGCATTGGTAGCTACCTGGGCATACTTGGGATCCTTGGTTACTTTAGACAGCTCATAGATGCCGGGGGTACCATCTGATACGGTGGCAAACACCACAAAATCCGGTCCCAGCACATCGCCATGAATAGCCCTTACCATGCCGTTCAGCTTTGGATTGTCTTTTATTTCCATGCTGATCCAGTAGTTACCGCCTTTTTTGGCAGCAGCCAGGTAAGCTTCGTTATGTGTAACTTTATAAGCTGCCAGCAGTGCGTTCACTGCCTGCCCGGTATGCCAGGGCACTTCGTAGGGATACCACTTGCCTTCTGTAAGGTTATAATCACAGCGCGACTTCCCTTCCTCATCCAGCAGCACACCGGATACATAACCGGCGGTTTCATTAATTGCGGTAATGATCTCCTCTTTCTTCAGCTGCCCGTTCACCTGCTGAGCGCCCAGCAACGCGCCTGCCATGCAGGCCGTACATACCGTTTTATTAATCCACTTCATATTTGGTGCTTTTAGCATTCAGCTGGTATTTATGTTTATGATTGGTGACCGTGATATTATCCTGCAGGCGGAATGTAAAATTCCAGGATGCCTGCCGGTTATTAACTAATTTAATGAGCAGATGGTTCACCCCTTTCTTTAGGGGCAGCTGCAGCTCACGCTCAGTACCGTTGCCGGCGCTTTTGCAGGCTATGCCATTGCAGTATAACACCGCGTTGTTGCTGGCATCCAGGAACGCTTTCACAGTGGCGGCGCTGTCTGTTCTTATCTGGCAATAGGCATAGGTGATAGCAGCGCCGCCTTTATAGTGATAATTCTCATCCAGGTCCACAATGCCCCCATCCGTGGAGGGAAATTTTTGCCAGCGGTAGATCTTATCCTGGTAATGAATAAAATCTCCCGGTGAAGGCGGTACATCCTCTTCCTTAGAGGGTGCATATAAAAAACCGGGTATCACACCATATTCCTTTACCGGTAAGGGCCCGCATAACATCCAGTTCTTAAAATAAGTACGGTCTGTAACCATAATATTTAAGCGCGTTCTGTTAACAGGCGGCAGCTTAGCCTGCGTTGCGGCCTGCCGCAGCTGCTGTTCCAGCGCAGCCAGGGCATTGCTTTTTTTCTCATACGGCTGCATTACCACGTTTAACCAGTAAGGCTGGTTCTCCTGCAGCCAGGCCTGCTGAAACCATTGGGCGGCTGCTTTGTAACGCTCATTCAGCGCATGTAAAATATCCGCACAGGCTGTAACGGTTGCCACAGCCTGTTGACGCGGCATATTGGTTGACGCACTATATTTTTTAACGATGTCCGCTATGATCAGGCGGGTAGTGATCATTAGTTTGTACTGCTGGATAGCAAACTGCAAGGTGCTGATATCTGCTGCATGGCTGCGCGGGTTAGCAGCTGCAATATAATCCCCTGCCTGGTTAATGAGCTGCAATGCTTCTGTGGCAGATACATTGTTCAGGATCAGTTTTTTGCCGCTGTCCGGTAATATCTTTTGCTGCCATAACTGGTCATTCAAATTATAGGTAAGGGGCAATGCCCGCAGCTGCATCAGCGTGAATAACGCTTTTACATAATTACCGTTGCTGCTTTCATAAGCGCAGGTTTCATAACGCTGGTCAAACGAAGTATTGTTTGCCGTGTCCAGGTTCCAGCTTTTTTCTGCGGATACATATACGCCATACCAGTCGGCGGAGAACAGGTAAGTACCGCCATCATCCCAGATGGTGGCAAAAGCGCCGGTAGCGCCATCCCGTTTGCCCTGCCGGTAAAAGCCGTCAATATTAGCTTTGGCCATTACCATATCCGGAAACATGCGGTAAGAATTAAGGATGCCGGAACATACCATAAACTCCAGCTTACGTTTGGCAAAGGGCTGTGTCCAGGCATCGTAGTTCTGCTGATCGCCATACTCCCAGCTCAGGTAGATCACATCTTTAGGCAGCAGGTCCAGCACTTCCTCATGCTGTAAGGCAATATCGCCCCACATCATCATTTTCTTGCCATGCTTTTTTACTACATCATATAAGAACTGCAGGTGATCTGCATAGTATTTTGCTATGCCTACGCTATCCACATACGCTTTTGAATATCCTTTTCCCAGGCCGAATGTTTCATCACAGTTCACATTAAACCAGGGTGCGCTAAAAGCATCGCATAGCTCGCCGATCACGTCTGAAAGGAATTGCCGCGCCTTAGCGCTCAGCGGTGATATTAAGCTGGATGTTTCGCCCATGGAGCGGTACTGCGGCAGTGAAAGTATTTTTTCAAAATGCCCGAACGACTGAAAGCTGCCGATCAGCTGCATATGATAAGTGGCTGCATAAGCGCTCAGCTCTTTGATCTGCGCAATGGTCAGCTTCCCGTTCTCCGGCGCAAAGTCCGGATGGGAAAGCGGCTGCACCACATGTTCTATGTAAAAGGAAAGGTAGTTGATCTTCAGCTCCGCCATCCGCGCTATCTGCTCTTTTATATAGTCTACGGTGGAAATGGGCCCGCGGCTGATATCATCGAAGATCACGCGGCGGCTGTATGCCGGCCAGTCAACAATTGTTAGTGCAGTTTGCCAGCCGGCGCGGGTAAGCTGTTTAAGTGTTTGTAAGCCGTAGAACAAACCGGTTTCCGTATTGGCGGCAATGAAACGGTACTGTTCATTCATTACCAGTATGTATCCCTCCTGCCCGATAGTTTTGATGGCAGCGGCTGCATACTGGCGCACCAAAGCATCGGCGCCTTTATCTTTGCCCAGCAATACCAGGTTAACCGTGGTGGCGGCACTTGTTTTTGCGGTAGCGGCAAATAATTTCCAGTGTGCATCCAGGCGGGCGTTCATCAGCGCATCGGTTCCTATACCGTGTAAACGCAGCTGTGCGGGAAAATCTACTTTCTCCGGTCCTATGCTTACCTGCTGCGGGTAAGGCAGCACCGGCAATATCTCAGACGTGGCGTACATTCCATGCAATAGCATGGCCAGTAATAGAAATATCTTTCTATAAACAGTCATTACTTAAATGTCCTAAATTTTTACTTCGCTGATTTAGTTGTTGGCGCGATTCCGGTAAATTTAAAAATGTCCCCCCAATCTATTGTAATACTCCGGATCAAAAAAAAGAAAAACTTCCTCTATAAACTCGATAACTCTAATATAAAACAATTTTTCGGTAACGTACCCGGAAATTACAAAAAACATAGAAATATTATTCTTTCGTGTGATCATCTGCCGTGAAATACAACGCGGCCTCGTTATTCAATTTTGTAATTTCCGGTTGTTCTCCCTCGATTTTAATTCTCACCAAATGCTTTCCGGCAGGCGCTTTCCATTGAAACAATATCTGCTGCGTGCGCGCTTTCATATCATCAGGCGCTTCCAGTAAAGTGATCACTGTGCTGTCTTTCACTACCTCATCTACATAAAATTTTACCCGGCTGTTTTCTGCTGCTGCATTTCCAATATTATGCAGCGTGATCTGTACCACGTACATGTTATTTCCGGCCCCGGGTTTTATCACAATATCTTTAGCGGTAAGCCCGGGATCTGCTTTAGGTGCAATACTGCCGGGGTAAGCCTGCAGCTGTTTTACAGCCACTATCAATAACTGTTTGCCGGGCAGGGTAAAGGAAACATCTTTTACCCGCTCTGTAATGCTAATGGTATCTGTGCTAAGCACTTCATCCATGCTGTCATCCCCATTCTTATCAAGACCAGCGCTTACGCAGTACCTGCCGGGCTGCAGCTGCCAGGTACGTAACTGCACGCTTCTCTCCTCTCCAAAATTGTATAACATTGCCTGTAAAAAGTGCTGGTCTCCGCCATTCACCAGAATGGCTACATCCTTACCGGTATTCTTCCAGGAAGCCAGCAGGCTGGGATATTCATACCCTGCACCAAAATGGCCCAGGTACATGCCGGATAACAGGCTGTTGTTGGGAATGTATACACGATCCGTAAATTTCACTTCGCTGGTGAGCAAAGGAAAATTGTAGCGTAAGCTGTTCAGCATTTCTTCCAATCCCTGCACAATTACTTTTTTATCATGATGCAGCGTGTAACGGTTATAATGCGCACCATATTGATCCACCAAGGTGTCATAACGGCCACTGTTACTGAGCTGCCGCGCCATGGCAAACAGCTTACCCATTGGGTTGCTGCCGGCAGCATGATCGATACCGCCGCTAAGCAGCTGTTGCTGCACCCAATACAATGAGCCTGTTGTAGTATCTTTTTCGTGCAGGGGTTGCGTCATTAACCTTGCATTGGTATTAATCGTCTGTAAAAAAGTTTGCTTTTGCGTAAGCGCATATAATCCTGCCAGCAAATATTGCAGCTCATTCACATGCCCCAGGTGATCCCAGTTGTAATAGGTGTAGGTAAGCTGCGGGTTATACCACTGTGGGGAATGGCCTCCTATCCTATCCTCCTGAAAGGCCACCGCCGACGGGATCACTCCCGCCGGCTTACCATTGGTGGCCCTGTTGGCATCGGTTATCCATGCCTGTCCCCATTCACTCAATAATTTTATTAAAGCAGGATTGCTATTATACCAGGCGGCCCATAAACCGGGCAGCAACGCTCTTGCATTCATGGCTACATCCACATCATATGGATAATACGCCGATACGGCCGTGGCAGATAAATAGTAGGAACGGAAATGCCGGTGCCCCATGTAAGTGATGCCGGTCCACACATCCCTGAAATTCTGCATGCTGGTCAAACATCTTTCCACATATTCCGGATCACCGTATTTGATCAGGAACATGCCGGGATGGGTGTCCCGGAAAAGCTCTGCGGCATGCTCCACGTCGTCTATTCTTTTTGCAAAACCACGTTCCAGCACACCGCTGTTCCAAACACCATCTGCCAGGCGGGTATAGCCTACACGGGCCAGGCTGTCATCTGCCCCCAGCACCGGCGGCAGCCACCAGCGCAGCATTTCCACATCATCTCCGTATTTCCCGCCCATTTCTCCATTAGCGGTTTGTTTTACGCCTACCCACCAGTGAATGATCTTTAGTAAGCGGTACATTACTTCCCGCTGGTACGCAGCCCATAAGGGCGCATTCTGCGGGGCTGCCGGTATATTGCATTTATCGGCTACCTTTTGCCCGGTGTACATTTTAAGCAGATCATTATCCGGGTAGCTTTGCTGTAATTTTTTAAACAGCTCCCGGGCTCTTGCCTGCTGCCAGCTGTTATCATCTTCCTGGTCAAGCCAGTAATAGGTGCGCGCCAGCAGGTACAGGGCGCGGTTATACAGGGGATCGTCCGTATCAGCAATCACCTGCTCCAGCAGGTCGGCTGCGGCATTCATACGGTATATTAAACTCAGCCCGGTTTCATGTACGGCCCATGACCAGCCACCGCCTTCAAAGTACTTGCAGGCCAGCAAATATTTGCGGCACATATCTGCCTGGTTGGCAAAGGCTATGTTGTTGCTGTCTGGTTGTTGCAGGAACTCCCGTACTACAGCTGTATCTTCTTCCAAAGGCGTATCAAACTGTATATCACGGTTACGGGTACACGGCCTGAATTCCAGGGCATACAAACCTACCGGGGTGCCCTGCCCCTTAATGCTTATGACCGTATTCCCTTCATTCACCGTTATTTTCCGGCGTAAGGTATGGTAAGGTAGGCGGTACAGGGGCGTGCTAATGGTATCCGGCAGGGGCCTGTGATCCACGGCAACCGCCATTTTCAGGTCCACAGAATCTTTACAGCCCAGGCTCAGGATCATAAAATAATCACCGGCCGGCAGGTTGGCCCGGAATACCAGGCTGTCTTTTGCCCATACGCCGCTGCGGAAAATGGAGCTGTATAATTTTTCGTTGATAGTATCAAAAGTGCTTGCAGGCGGCTGCAGCCATCCAAATCCCTTTTGCGCATTGTACTGCATGGCAGGCGTAATGCGGGTATAACCCGGCGCTGCGGCCTGCCGTTCACTGCCCATATCAAACAGGTAGTTCTGCGGCGGTTTACCGCAGGCACAAAGGATCATGATCCCACACAGGTATAAAAATGTTTGCCGCAATGAGTATTATGGTTTAAGTTCCGCGATTGCTATTCCAGCCATGATCACCGCACCCAGGCCACGGGGATCGTTATTGATCGTTTTCCTGGTTATATAGAATTTTTCATCTGCACCTATTTCCGTGCCCTGGCAAATACCATGTACCACACCTTCGCTGTCTATTTTAGCGGCCACTCCTTCCCAGGCTTTCAGCGCATGCGGTTTATAACCCGGGGCCAGCCAGCCATGCTGTATGCCCTTAGCCATGGCATAGGCAAAAATGGCGGTGCAGGAAGTTTCTTCATAACTAGCCGTACAGTTTATGAGCTGATGCCACCTGCCGCTGGCTGCCTGGTAGCGTAACAGGCTGGCCATATGCTGCTGAAAGGCCCTTAATATTTTCGTATAGGCGGGATGTGTATCCGGCAATGCTTCCAATAGCACTACCGTGGCCCAGGCTATCCAGCCGTTGGCGCGGCCCCAGTAGGCTACCGACTGCCGGCCGGTAGTGCTGAACCAGCCATGTTTGTATAAGCCGGTTTGCAGGTTGTACAAATATTTGCGGAACTGCAGCACTTGTTTTACGGCATCTTCCAGGTACTGCTGCTTACCGGTGGCCTGGCTCATGATCACCAGGAAGGGTACGCTCATAAACAGGTCATCGGCCCATACCGTAAATTCAAGCGGCTCCGGGCGGCAAAAGGTGCTATCCGGTAAGCGTACCTGCTTATCCGTTATATACTGCAGCAAAGGCCCCAGTAAGGTATTATAGGCCGCAGCATCTTTTCCCTTTTGATACAAGGCCGCAAAAGGCAAGGCAGCCGCCCCCGCATCATCCAGCATGGTGCGCCGGAATACGCGGTGGTAGCTGCCCCGCCAGGCATACAAGGAATCGTATTGAAACTGAAGATTAGAATAGTTATCGAACAAGAACCGGGTATATCTTTTTACAAAGTTGCCATAAAGGCTGTTGTTTGTTGCCTGTTGTAAGGCCAGTAAGGTCCATACGGCAGTACCGTGGGAATAATGCCAGTTAGCATAAGATTCCCGCTGGTAGGCAGCTGTACTGTCTATCACCAGCTCCGGCAGCCAGCGTTGCGGCGCTGTTTGCCAATACGTATAGGCCCCCTGCGGATTAAATACAGGTTGTGTAGCCTGCGTAGTATACAACCAGGGCTGCGCGCTGAATTGTACAGTATTTTCCTCATCACCGGCAGCTGTTATTGCGCGTAAAAAAATAACTGCCTGCGAAGGAGTATGGATCAATATTTCATTTTTGCCTTTATGCAGCGGCGCGGTAAAATATCTATTGAAAGTAAAACGGTTGTACGCAATCTCTTTGGGGTTTAACACGGTGGCCCTATCCTGTTCATACACGGACAGCCCGTTAATCCACACCTTTATCGGGCCTGCAGTAGTAATACCAAAGCGTACCAGCGTATCGGCTGTTACATTGGCAAAGCGCACCGCATAGGCTTCCTGTGGTGTATTCAAAAACCGGGGATCGATCACCTGCATGCCTAACACTTCTTTTTGCGGCTCCCAGCTCCATTCAAAACGGGTATCTTTTATAAGCCTGCCGGCCACCTTGCAGGCTAACTGCAATGCAGGCGCCTGCTGTGCTACCGCGGTATGCAGCAGCAATAAAGCCATGCCTAACAGGCCTGTTATTTTACCTTGCTGTATCATCGGCTTTAATGTTGGTGGATTGCTGATCCTTGGTCCATACACGCTGCACCGGGTAAGCATTGCGGCTGTTGCTGATGATACCATCCTTACTGTTATTAATATACACGGCGGCAGGTGTGCTACTGCTGGTTTGCACATCCAGCCCATTCAGGGTAAACTGCTGTGTTTGCGCTACCACTATACCCGGGCGTGTTTCCTTTCCTGCATTACGCAGTGTAATGTCTGATAAGCGCACATCTTTTACATAACGGATAAAGAATCCATAAGATGGCAGGTTGCCAAACATGGTGGCTTCCGGGTATTCTGTTTCTTTTTCTACTACCGGCTCATACAGGTTCACCTTTGCTCCATCGCCTTTGGTTTCGATGTAAATATGTTCCAATGAAATATTTTCAAGGGACGCCTTTGCTATACCGCTGATAGAGCAGCCTGTTTCATCTGCACCGGTAGCGGTGATGTTTGAAAGGTGAATGTTACGCGCACGGCCCGGCGCAGGTACCGGCGCATCTTTTGTATGCGGCCTGGCCCTGTTGCCCAAACGTACAAACAGCGGCACCTGCGGCCCTTCTATCACGATGTTGCTAATGGTAATATTTTCCATGATACCGCCATCTACCATTTCCAGTGAAATGCCGCTGTTACCGGCCGGTTTACCATAAATGGTGCTCAGCTGCGCAGAGGGCTTGATCACACAATTGCTTACTGCAATATTCCTGAAACCACCGGTTGATTCTGTTCCGAACTTCAATGCATTACAATGGCTGCTGATAACGCAATTGGTAATGGTAATGTTCTCTGAGATATGCGGAGAGGTGCTTTTGATCGTAATACCATCATCATCTGAATCACCGGTTACATTGGAAATATGCACATTCCGGCAACCGTCAATATCCATCATATCATTATTCTTGTTAGAGTGGTTCCAGATGCGTATGCCATCTATCCATACAAATTCACAACCCAGGTAATGCTGCATCCAGAAGGCGGAGTTACGCAGCGAGATCTCCCTCACCTTTACATTTTTGCAGTTGATGAACCAGAGTAAATAAGGCCGGTCGCGGTAACGGTCCGGTTTTTTATTGGTGGTAATTACAAATGCACCGCCCTGCCCGTCAATAGTGCCGCTGCCTTCAATGCCCACATTCTCCTGGTTCTTACAAAATATAAGGCTTTGCTTAGCCCACTCATCTCCATAAAAACGGGTTCCGGCATCCTGGTAGGGATATTGTTTTGTATCGGTATGCCCCAGGATGGTGGCACCGGCGGCCACGTGCAGGGTCACATTACTTTTCAGGTAAAGGGTAGCGGTTAAAAACCTGCCTGCAGGAAAATATACTTTGCCGCCCGTGGCTGCACAGGCGTCTATTGCTTTCTGGATGGCTTTTGTATTATCTGTTGTGCTATCTCCTATTGCACCATAGCGGGTTACATCATACCACTGCGCTTTTACGCTGCCGGTGATACCTGTGAACAGGCAGCATAGGAACAGGACGTGGAATATTCTTTTGGTTACGGGAAACAATTGCATTACGTTTTTCACTTTAACAGATAAATAAGATCTGATTCGAAAATAAGCATTTTTCGGGTACGTACCCGTTTTTGATCATTTTATTTGTCCGCTGGTGTATTTAACACCTGCAGGCAATAGGTTACACTGGCGGAAATGGCCTCCCCTTCCGGCTGTATCTCCAGCTCCAGGGGCCAGGCTTTCAGCGCGGGATAAGGCGTCCAGTAACGGGCTGCCTCCCGCCCTGCGATCCAGCGCGCCTTACCGGATAGGATCCTGAGCGCCCATTCTTTTTTACCGGCATGGATCAATATGGTATGATCATCTTTTTGCTCAAAGCTCATACCTGCATATTGTATAATGGGCTCAATCACATGCACTACGGGCCAGACATCATGCCAGGTAACGATAATTGTTTTTTGCAGCGCGCTGTCAGTGAACAGGTAGTTCAGCTGGTACCCTACCCCGCCGGTAAGCCCGTTCTTATCTTTCAGCTCACCCGTAACCTTTACCACATACCGGTTTTTTGCTTCCTTATTGATCAATAAACGGCTGTCGAACTCATACAGGTTGGTGAAATAATCCGCGCTATCTGTATATTCTATCCTGGGCGTAAGCGGCAGCACACCCGGCGCCTCCGGGAAGCTCATAGGCTCCGGCCGGCTGTATACCGTTGGGCTGGATGCTGTTATAAAACCATGTCCTGCGGCCCACAGGTGGCTGATAGCACCACCATCCGGACGATACATGTATTTACCTTTGGCGCCTGCCGGATCTTTATAACGGTAGCCGGTGACCGTAGCCATAAATTGCTGCGTGCGCACTTCAATAACATCCAGCGTGGTAAAGTGCTTTATCCAGCTGCTGCTGTCAGCCGGAATGGCTGCCAATGGGCGCGTAGCTTTGGTTTCCAGCATATAGGCAAGCGCCAGGTTCTTGGCTTTGGCAAAGGTGGGATAAATACAGGGCGGCGTATTAAACAGCTCCGCATGCTGCGGACCATAACCTACCAGGCCACTGGTTATATTGCTGCGCAGGAATTGCAAATTGCGCAGGGAAGCATTGGCATAACGCGGATCTTCGTCTGCATACAAACTGAATAAAACCTGGCTGCCGTCAGAGGTGGCGCTGCCATAACCCGTCCATTTATTGGAGCGGATGCCCCAGGAAGCATCCAGCGAACCATCGGGATAAATAAAATATAAATGATTTTTCAAGGCCCGTTTTACATAACCATCTACCAATGTATCGGCCGTGAGGCGGGCGTACAGGCCCAGGCCCCATAACGACATTTCCATATCATAGCCCAGATCCACGCCCATTTTATTACCATGGCTGCGGCCTCCTTCACCGTTCAGAAAGCCGTCTGCATCCATTTTGGCAACCGTTCTGCGGGCCAGCTGCCGCGCCTTTTGCATATAGGCGTGCTGGTGCAATACCAATCCTGCTTTGGCTAAAGTGGCGGTAGTGGTGGCTACATAATTAATGCTGGCAAATTCCGGCGTCATTACCTGGTTAAGATAAGCGGCGGCTTTTTCCATGCTGTTGCACCATTGTGCTTGTTGTGCGGTAGTTAATTGCGGGGATAATTTTTCGTAGGTCAATAATAACATTAACAGCTGGTCGGTAGTGGTGCCGGTCCATTCTTCCGGGGTTTCTTTCCAGCTGCCATCTGCCTGCTGCTGGCGAAAAAGCCAGTCAGCCACGCGTTTTGCGGCCTGCACATAACGGGTATCACCGGTAATATCCGCGGTTATTGCAAAGGGGTACACTGCTTCTGCTGCGCGGGTATGCCACACTTTACAATGCGCACACCAGATACCACCGGCATTGTTCCCGGCGCTGTCTGCAGCCTGCCGTTCCAGTAACGCATTGGTTAAGGCTACCAGCGTGGCGGCATATTCTTTTTTTGGTGATAGTTCCTGCGCGCCGGCCGGGACAGCTATTCCCGGCAACCCTGCCAGTAAAAGATATATAAGAACACGGGTCATAAGCAATTGCTGTTCACACCTGATGCCTTTATATATCCTTTACCGTTAGTTGCGGTAAAAAAGGTAGTTTTCCCTGGTGATAATATCAATAGGCATCAGGTAGTTCTTCTCTATAACATTGGAATATACCAGGTGCTGAAACAGCGTCATAATACCCCGGTATCCCTGCTCCTGCGGCTTTTCGCAGATCAGGAAATCTATATTGTCTGCTTTAAGGTGTTGTACATTATCGGTTGTAAAATCATAACCTAACAAAATAATATCCGTACGGCCGGCAGCTTCCAGGTAACGGGCCACCAGCGATACACGGGAATTGGTGACAAAGATGGCTCCTATATTCTGCTCCTGTTTGATCAGCTTTGCCAGCTTACGCGACACCCCGGCATATTCCGTATCCTTGGAATCCAGCGTTAGCAGCGGGTTTTCCAGCTTACGGTCTTTAAAATAAGCCCTGAACCCTTCTTCCTTACGCAGGATGGCGTAGTTGGTGCTTATTTCACGGGCTATTTTAGCGATCACTATTTTCTTATCCCTGGCCGTGCAATAGTGTACCAGCTGCGCCGCAAGGTAACCGCTGTGAAAACTTTCAGGCCCTATATAACACATGGCATCATAGCCCGGAATATCAGTATTGATCAGCACATACGGGATACCGTTCTTTTTGCTATGCTCTGTGAGCTGCACCGCCGGATCTGGAAAAGTGGGCGTAAATAATATGCCCTGCGGCTTAAAGCGGATGATCTTCTTCACTTGTTTTTCAAATGTGCTTTCATCATTCTGATCAAAATAAAAGTAGTGAATGTTCACCCCGTATTGTTTGATCTCGCTTTCCGCTTTACTGATGCCATCCCGGGGCGCCTGCCAAAACTCTGTTTCCGGCGATATAACCGGCAGCAATACCGCCAGGTTAATAGTGCCGCGGGTGGCCAGGGCCAGGCGTTGCGCCAGCACATTGGGCTGGTACCCCAGCTTATCTATGATAGCCTGTATCTTCGTTTTGGTTTTTTCCGACACCCCTTCCCTGTTGTGGATCACCCTGTCAACCGTGGCGATGGATACCTGTGCAAGCCTTGCTATTTCCTTTACGCCGGCAGCAGCTTTGGCATTATTTTTCTTCATAAAGTTTCAAGCGTATCTAACAAATATAGAAAAATAATCAGCCGCCCGCTTGTTAACGTTAGTCTTTGGCGCTGGTATTACGCACCTCCCGCTCACCTGTGTGGTCAAAGCCACGCTCCCGCTCAAATTGTATCATGGCTGCAGGCCTGAAGTTGTTAATGAAGGCACGGCGACGGTTACCCGTACTGTTACCGCGGCTGTAATGCAGCGTAGCGCCCTGGTGCCACACACAGGAACCTGCTTTTATTTCTACCGCAACACCTTCCTTTTCTTCCGCATCGCACATCAATGCACCGCCACCACTGCCGGCCGGCCGGTGTGCGCGAACCGGCTGTTTGTGCGAGCCCGGTACATACCACATGCAGCCGTTATCCTTTACCGCATCATCCAGCGCTACCCAGCAGCTGGCGGCACGTGTGTCCGGCATGCTGATCCAATATGCGCAGTCCTGGTGCCAGGGTGTGGGCGTATTGGTGAAAGGCGCCTTATCTATCAGCATATCAAAGTCCATATCCATATCATCCCCTAACAGCTCTTTGGCAACTGCCAGCGTTCTTACATGTAACACCTCATTCAGCAATGAGGGCAGCAGCCTGCCCGGCAACATGATCTGCGTGATACGCTCACGGGTAGCGGCAGACCGGGTGCCATCGGAAAAGCCACCCAGGTCTGAACGGAACTTACCGGTGTTGATCTTATCATCCAGGAATTGCTGGTAGATCTCACGGTAATAGTTAATCTCGTCCGGTGTCAGCAGATCGTTCATTACCAGGTAACCATCGTGGTTAAAGGCTTCGATCTGGGCTGCAGTAATAACCCCCATAATATATTTTTTTGTCCCTGTTCAAATGTACTATTGTATATTTAAGAACTATTTCAACATAGTACTCCAATACTATTTTATACATGGCAAAACGTACGGTATTAGATATTCATTCCACCGCAGAACGCCATATCATTGACTTCCGACAATGGGGCTGGAAGGATATTGCCGTGCTGGGGAAATATCATTACAAGCAAACACGCAGCTCGCTGAATGCACACTCCCACCGGCATATGCTGGAGATCTGTTTTTGCAGCAAGGGAGAACAGGTGTATAAAGTGAATAAGGCCCTGTATAAAGTAAAAGGCGGTGAGCTGTTTGTTACCTATCCCGGTGAATTACACGGCAGCGGCGAGTTTCCGGAAGAGAAAGGCGAAATGTACTGGATCATCATTAACATGGATACTCCCCGCAATACAAGGCGTTTCCTGCATTTTGAGGGTAAGCTGGCTGCTGAATGGAAACGGCAGCTGCTACAGCTGCCCCGGCACTTTAAAGGGAACAGCCGGCTGAAAACCACGCTGGAACAGGTGTTTCACCATCATGCACAAAACAGCTCCCTGCTGGATCAGATCCATGTACAGCACCTGCTGGCAGAGTTCCTACTGTCTGTGATCAGCTGCTCACAATCTGCTACTGTACGCAGGATAGAAGAACGGATGGATAAGATAGACGCCTACATTCGCGAGCACCTGGATGAACCGGCCGTATTACCGGAGCTGGCCGCGCAGGCGGGTTTATCCCTCTCCCGCTTTAAAACCTGGTTTAAAGAAGCTACCGGCACTACCCCGCTGGATTATATACTAAAGTATAAAATTCAAAAAGCGCAGGAAGCCCTGCTGAAAGGAAAGCTTTCTATTGCCGGTATTGCCTATGAAACCGGCTTTCAGAATGCCCAATACTTTGCTACGGTGTTTAAACGGTTCACAGGTTTAACGCCCGGCGCATATAAACAACGTGCAGGCGGTACTGTTAAAAAAGCCTAGCGGCAGCTATGCCATCCCACAATAAAACCATCCACAATTATATGTCAGCTAACAAAAAGATCTTAATCATCAATGGATCTGTAAGAGGCAAACAGAGTAATTCAGGACGTATTACAGCCACAGCCCTGAGATATCTCGATGGCAAAAGGAACATTATTACAACTATCCTTACATTAACGGATCCTATGCCGGATATAAAGGAGGTGTATAACCTGTTAGCCGAACATGACGGCTTTTTGGTAATAACCGGTGTTTATTGGAATAACTGGAGCTCTCCCTTGCAAAGATTTATTGAAATAGTAAGCGTGTTTGAAAATTCCCCTGCTTTTTTCGGGAAACCGTTCACCTGTGCTGTTTCCATGGATTCTGTAGGAGGTATTGAAACAGCAGGCCGTTTGCATGCGGTGTTCTCTGGTTTGGGATGCTGGAGCCCGCCCTGCTCCACGCTGGTGATATCCCGGGTTGGTCAAGCAGCTGTGGATGCTACAAAAGGCACTGCAGATGATCCCAATGAAGATGTATGGCGTTTGGATGATATTAAAGTAGTGTTGGATAACCTGGTTGTTTCAACACAAATAAATGGTCAATGGATTAGCTGGCCGCATGCTGAGCTTACCATAGCAGATGGCCCATGGCCGGGCACAGGCGCTATTGACCTGGGATCGCCTAAGTTTTTATAAGGGTTATGAGATTAGCGCTTTTCTGAGTACATTAGATCAAAGCGTCATACAATGAAGCAACTGTATTTACTGGTACTTTCCCTCTGCGGTATAACGGTAACGGCTATGGCCAAACCATTGCCCCGTATTGCCATTACCGGGCTGGCTATAGAATCCAGCACTTTTTCACCGGCATTAACAAATGAAGCTGCATTCCATGCAAAATATGGTGAGCAGATCTTTACCTCTTACCCCTTCTTTGCACCTGATTCCTCCCTGCGGAAACGGGCGGTATGGCTGCCTGCAGTAATGGGCCGCTCCTTACCCGGTGGCGCAGTTACACGCGAAGCCTATGAATCATTAGTAAAACAAACACTGGAAGCGCTGAAAAAGAACATGCCCTATGATGGATTGTTCTTTGATATACATGGCGCCATGAGTGTGGCAGGACTGGATGATCCGGAAGGAGATCTTATTACCCGCATCCGCGAAGTGATAGGCAAGCAAACGCTTATCTCCACCTCTATGGACCTGCATGGCAACGTATCCTGGCGGCTGGCGGAAAATACCGACCTTATTACCTGTTACCGCATGGCGCCGCATGAAGATGCCATGGAAACCAAACAACGCGCCGTAACCAACCTGCTGGAAAGGCTGGAAAGCGGCAAGGGCAAACCGGCATACAAAGCCTGGATCCCCATTCCCATACTGCTGCCCGGTGAAAAAACAAGCACCCGTATAGAACCCGGTAAAACCGTGTATAAGGCTGTGGCGCCGGCTTCCAGGCAACCCGGTGTTATTGATGCCGCCATCTGGATCGGTTATGCCTGGGCCGATGAGCCGCGCAACCATGGCGTAGTAATGGTAACCGGCGATGATAAGGCAGCAGTGACCAGCACTGCAGAGCAATTGGCAAAAGGCTTTTGGAATGCCCGTAAGGATTTTGCTTTTGTAGCACCTACCGGCGATCTGAAAGAATGTTTGGATAAAGCGCTGGCCAGCGATAAGCATCCGTTTATGATCAGCGATTCCGGCGATAACCCAACAGCCGGCGGCGCAGGGGATGTTACCTGGACCATTACCCAGATCCTGGCGCGGCCCGAATTTAAAAATGAGAACGGCCCTGCATTAATTTATGCATCCATACCTGGCCCTGAGCTGGTACAGCAAGCCCTTACAACCGGTGTTGGCGGCCATGTAGATGGCTATGCCGGTGCAAAGGTAGATGCACGTTTTGCCCCGCCGGTACATTTGGCTGGTACCGTTACCGCCATTAAAAAAGGCGACCGGGATGCGGAAGTGGAAGTAGTGGTAAAAGTGGGCAGTGTAAGCGTGATCGTTACTCAGAAAAGGAAACCCTATCATAAGGAAAAAGACTTCACCGACCTGAACCTGCAGCCCCGCAAAGCGGCTATTGTAGTAGTAAAGATCGGTTACCTGGAGCCGGACCTGTATAATATGCGGGGCGACTGGCTGCTTTCCTTAACACCCGGCGGTGTAGACCAGGACCTGGAACGCCTGGGCTATAAACGTATTCAACGGCCCATGTTCCCATTGGATAAAGATATGCCTGAGCCGGACCTTGCAGCGAAGCTGGTACCGCCTTCGGATAAAGCGATGTAGGATCAAATGAAGTGCATACGTCATATAGCAAACATATAAAGCCATCGTCTCTGATCCGCGAACCATGGACCATGGACTATGGACTTTAGCATTATAATTACGTAAATTTAACTTTAGTTAAAATTTCTTACCTTTTATTTCATCACCTTTACATCCATAAAATCACATAATATGAAAAGAACAGCAAACGCCCATTGGACGGGCAATCTCAAAGAAGGCAAAGGAGAAATATCTACACAAAGCACCGTATTGAATAAAACACAATACTCCTTCAATACCCGTTTTGGCGATGGTGTAGGCACCAACCCTGAAGAGCTGCTGGGCGCCTCTCATGCAGGATGCTTTACAATGGCTGTGAGCGCTGCGCTTACCCAGGCTGGCTTTACTGCCGGTACCCTGGATACCAAAGCTACCGTAGAACTGGATCCTGCTGCTGGTCCCAAGATCACCAATATAAAGCTGGAGCTTACCGCTTCTAAAATTGAAGGCGTATCTGAAGAGCAGTTTAAAACCATTGCCAATGGCGCTAAAGAAAACTGCCCCATTTCAAAAGCACTGAGCGCTACCCCCATTACCCTGGAAGTAACTTATCAATAATATTTCCACTACCAGGAAAAAAGAAATTGCCCGGCCTGCATAAATGCGGCCGGGCAACTGTTTTATAAAATAATGGTTATATTTATACGCAGCAGTATCTTACACGTAGCCATCTTCACGAAGGCCGGTTTCCATCGCCTGGCCGCCTGTTCATCATTGCACAGCAGATGTTGTTGATAATTACAAAGAAAGCACTGCTTTTAATTTATTATTCAATACAATTTTTTAAGCTTATGCCCGTAAGTGGTCCCTTTCTTATTATTGACAATGACCTGGAAGACCAGGAATTTATTTCAGCCATCCTGAAGGAAATAGATCCGGCCATTAAAACACACTGCTTTCATGACGGGCAGGATGCGCTGGTTTACCTGGTTTCAACACCTCAGCAGCCTTTCCTGATCCTTTGCGATGTTAAGATGGAAGGCATGAATGGGCTGGAACTACGTGCACATATAAACGAGAATGATTACCTCAGGAAAAAATCTATCCCCTTTGTATTCTTCAGCGATTACGCTACGCAGGACAATGTGGCGAAGGCATATGATCTCACTGTACAGGGCTTTTTTGAAAAAGCCAATACCCATGATGGTCTAAGGGCGCAGCTGGAGCTGGTTATTAGTTACTGGAAAGCCTGCCTGCACCCTAACCGCTATTTCATCACCTGATGTTAGCCGGCTGCTGTTGCCGCCTGCTTTAATAAATTCAGCTGCCCCATATGATAGGTCATATGTGTAATACGTCCCAGCAGCACATTCAGCTTATTCCGTTTAGGATCCAGCGCAAAATCTTCTGCAGAAACACGCGTATGCCGTTCCAGCCACTGCCCGGTAGTAAAGCCGGAGAAATAGTTGGTTAATGTGCTGGTCACATCTTCCCAATAGCTTTTTAATTCTTCAAATGAAGGAAGCTCCGTGTCCGGCAGCTGTTTATCAGGCGTACCCAGGAAAAGGGATTCCAGCTCAGGATGCAGCCGCTCTCCCAGCCCCAGCATAGGCAGCAGGCTATCGTTAGAAGCGGTCAGGTGGCCCAGCAGGTACACTGCCCGGTTACGGCCCGCAGCCACTTCCTGGTAATAAAAATCAGTGTCGTATTTGTTGAAATAAGCGGTAACAGCTTTCACCTGTACATTCCAGGCATTCTTTATTAAGCCGGTCACTTGTTCTGATAAGAGCAGATCTGACATGGTGGGATCAAATTTAGTGTGTGGTGATTAAAGACGGGATTGCTTATGCCAGCTTACCGCCGCCCGAATTTTGCAACGGTTTGCTCAACCAGATTTTGTACATCCGCTTCTTTGTAAAAGCTCCGGTTTAGATGTTGTTTTCATTTTTTACGATCTTATTATTGCCAGAAGATATTAGTTTATCTGCAGGCGCTTTGGCCACATACGGGTGCAGGAGCTGCAGGTATGTTTCAAAGCGGCTCTGATTAATGCGGTACCGGGTGGTACGGCCTTCTTTTTCGGCTATTAACAGGCCCGCATCTACCAGCTGTTTAGTGTGGTGCGAAACCGTTGACTGCGCCAGGTGTAACATATCCGTAACAGCAGCGCACTGCATCCATCCTTCTTTGCAGATGGCCTGCATAATTTCCAGCCGGTACGGATCGCCCAGGGCTTTGGATATTTTTTCAATTTCACGATCGCTCATAATACCTGCTTTGAATGGAACAGCGGCTTCAACTCATTTAATAATCGAAATAAATCGATTAATAAATCCAAAGAAAAGGGCCGGTGGTGCATAACACTTTCCCAGGCCCTTTTTTTTGATCCCTTATAGCTAAATATCTAAACCTTTCAATCTCTTAAATTCCACGCTGCTGCTTTTGCTGATACAAAGCTATGCAAACAAATCGACAAAACGAAATATTTCGATTAATTAGGGTAAAAAATTTTACCGCTCAAACTTCCTCAAAAAATCCACATAGTCATTAAAACCTTCCCGGTTCACCCTATACTTAGTGCAGCGGCCATCCTTTTCTGTATGCAGCAGATCCGCATCCACCAGCTGTTTCAGGTGATGAGAAACGGTTGACTGGGCCAGGTCGAACATATCTAGAATGCAGGTACACTGCATCCAGTCCGGCTCTTTTTTGATGGCCTCCATGATCTTGATCCGGTAAGGATCGCTTAAGGCTTTGGAGATCCGCTCAATCCGCTTTAGGTCAAAAGATGTATTCATTATTGCAAATTTATCGATTTATGGGCAAAAGACCAAGCCATATCAATTTCGTAACTGATGTGAGACATTTTCACTGCTGACCACCATCATAGGCCAGGAAAGAGCGCCGTATTAAATTGCCATGAAAACTTTCTATAAACAATGAGAAACGGAAAACCCGGGGAGCTGATCGCGGATAACGAAAACTGGAAAAACGAGCTAAAAACGCTGGAAGACGGCATTATACGTTTTAAAACAAAGCTGGCGGGCATCCTGGAAGCGGATCTTCAACCGTATGAGCTGGAACAGCTGGAGTATTTCCAGAACAAGTTCCTGAAAATGGACGACCAGATCAGCCTGTTGCGGCATGAGGTAAGGGAGCAGCTGCACCTGCTGCAGCAGCTTTCCCAGTCCAACGGTCCCCAGCTGAAAAAGATCCTGGACCTGCAATACAGGCTGGAGGTGAAGATGATCATTATCCAGGGGAACTTTGATCTGCTGAGCGCTGAATTTAGCGGTTATCTCCAAAAAACCTTTTCTTAATACAACAGGGTACCCAGCTTTTTTTCATTGAGGATGATGATGGCCCCATCTTTTATATCGATCAGCTTTTCCTCCCGGAAATCGCCCAGGGTGCGGATCAGCGATTCAGTAGCCGTACCGGCAATAGCGGCCAGGTTATCCCGGCTAATGTCAATGGCAAACGGCCCTTCTTTTTGCCCGCTGTATTTTTTGTGCAGATGCATTAATGCTTCGGCCACTTTTTTGCGCAGGGAATTATACGCCAGGCCAAGCAGTTGCTGCTCTTTGCCGGTAATATTGCGGGCCAGCAGCCGTATGAACTGCACGGCTACTTCGTGATTGTTATGCAGCAGCTCCTCAAAATCTTCACGGGGAATAACAGCTATTTCACATTCTTCTATGGCCTCCGCAGTTTCTTTATACACGGTTCCTTCCAGCAGGGCTATATATCCCAGGAAATCGCCCTCATTATACAGCTCCACTACCAGCTCTTTACCATCCTCATTCCGCTTAAAGGTTTTTACTTTCCCTTTTTGAACATAGAACAGGTGGGCCGGATGGTTTCCTTCCATGTAAATAACCTGTTTCTTTTTAAACTTATCTGTATTACGGCCTTCAGACAGCAGCTGCAGCGATTCTTTGCCGGTAGCGGCCTGCATCAGCTTATTCAGCCCTTCCGGGTTAGAGGCAAATTCCTGTTTCTTCAGCAGGGCTTTTTTCAAACGGCCTTCTATTGCATGCAGCAGCTCGGTACCGCTGAACGGTTTGGTGATATAATCATCCGCCCCCATTTCCATGCCTTTACGGAAATCGGTACGTTCTGTTTTGGCCGTCAGGAAAATAAAAGGTACATCCTGCATATCGTCATTACGCTGCAGCATATGTAATACGCCAAAACCATCCAGCACCGGCATCATGATATCACAGATCACCAGGTCGGGCTTTTGCTGCAAAGCCAGCTCCACACCCAGCTTGCCGTTTTCTGCGGTTAATACTTTATACCCGGCCAGGTCCAGGATCTCTGCTGTGTTTTCCCGGATGTCTGTATTGTCTTCTATCAGCAAAATGGTTTGCATATTAATAGCTGGATGTTTCGTTATTTAAAGAAAAATCAATGGTAAAGGTAGTGCCTACGCCTAATTCACTCTCACAGGAAATGCGGCCGTTCATCAGCTCACTGTACTTGCTTACAATATGCAGCCCCAGGCCGGTACCCTGTATATTGCTTACATTGGCGCCGCGGTAAAACCGCTCAAACAGGTGCTGCTGGTCCTCCTGCGACATGCCTATACCATTGTCCTTTACCTGCAGCTGAAAGCTGTGAAGGTCTTTTTTAGTATAAATGCCAATGGTGGCGCCGGGGCCGGAGAACTTGATGGCATTGCCCAGCAGGTTCATAATAATATGCTTCATCAGGGAAGGGTCCAGCAATACTTCCGGTGAGCCGGTATGAAAGTAGCTGATCTCCTGCCCTTCCTTGATCATGCCGTGCATTTCCTGTATTACGGTGTTAATATTATCTGCAATATCAAAGCTGCTCAAGCGCACCTGGATCTTACCTTCCTCGATCCTGCCTACGGATAAAAAGTCGTTCAGGATATCCGTGAGCAGGTTCACGGAAGTGACTATACGCTGTATGTGCTTGTTCCGTTTAGGCTGATCAGCCTCCGCGGCATATTGCTTTACTAAAAAAGCAGATGACAGGATGGTGCTGAGCGGAGTGCGGAACTCGTGGGATGCCATGGACACAAAGCGGGTCTTTAGCTCGTTCAGCTCTTTTTCCTTACCCAGGGCAAAGGTAAGCTCCTCTTTGGAAAGCTCCAGCTGTTCCAGCGCTTTGCGCAGCTGCAAGGTGCGGTCCTCTACCATTTGTTCCAGCTCATTGTTCAGCCGCTCTACTTTTTCTTCCGCTTTTTTTCTTTCGGTAATATTATTTACGTAGGCGATCACAAATGCGCCTTCTTCATTCTGGTAGTGGCTCAGGCTTATTTCTACGGGAAACTCCGAGCCATCCTTCCGCACGGCAAACAGGTCTAAACCTATACCCATGGGGCGGTTCTGCGGGTGGTCATTAAAGCGGTCGCGATGGCCTACATGCCGGCCATGCGCACGGGCCGGTATCAGCACCTCCACCTTTTGGCCGGTAAGCTCCTGCCGCTGGTAGCCAAACTGGTTCAGCGCAAAATCGTTGATCAGTACAATCTCCCCTTCTCTATTCGTTACCAGGATGCCAATGCTGGCATAGTCGAACAAAGCCCCAAAACGTTGCAGCTCTTTGCTTAACTGTTGCTGGTGGCGGGTATCTGAAAGCAGGTTGGTAATGCGGAATGCACAATAGTCCTTACCCGCATGCCGGAATGAAATATCATCATATGAACCTGAAAAGGTTTCGCCTGCCAGGTTGGTCCACTGCCGCTCTTTTGATGGTTCGCTTTTTTCTGTACCGGGCCTGCAAACGCCCAACCCGTGTTTATCCAGGATGCCCCGCAGGGCGGCATGATCTTCAGTACCCAGCATTTTCATGCCGGTTTCATTAATATACAACAGCTGCCCGCTTCCTTGCTCCCGCACGGCCACCAGCCCGGGCTCCCGCTCCAGCACGGCCGCAAAAACAGAAAGCTGGAAGTTAACATCAAGATCGTGAATGGAAAAGTTCATAATAGTAAAGTAGTGTGAAAGTTACAGTTTTTTCCGGCTGTATTTATTATGGTCCAAAATGCAAACATTCCCCGGAAGGATATATGATCACAATCATTACCGCGGCTGACAGCCATCATTGAGGGGCCGGCAGCAGCAGCTTAACATTGCAATGTATAAACCTTTAACCATGGAGATCTATATAAGCGAGGACGCTACCATTGCCACCCTGCAGCATGAGTTCCGGGAGGCTTATCCTTATCTGAAGCTGGAATGTTACCGGCAGCCCCACGGCGAAGGCCAGGCCTGCGCCGTAGCTGATAAGCTGCCCCCGGCAACGCCCATAGAGGAGATCCGTATGATGCACAATTTTGGCTGGCTGGATATTGGCCACCACCGTACGGCAGCAGCAGTAGAACAGGATTTTTTCCGCAAATATGGATTGAGTGTACAAATATTGCGCAAGTCCGGCGACCTGTGGCTGCAAACCACTGCCACTGATAACTGGACGCTGGGACAAATGAACGAAGAAGGAAAGCTGGCAGAAAAGAACATTTTTTACTATCCGGAAGAACCAGTGGAATAATTTTTACCTTTTCATAATCTATGCTTTTAAACCGGTATTGCTAATGGCAGCCGGTTTTTTTGTGCCGGTTTTTTCCGTTCCTGATAAATATCATCCGTACATATGATCCCTGTCATTGCCGCCCCTGCCCTCTCCCTTTACTTTTGAAGCTATAACCGAAAGGCATGATAACCGTTGAAACCAGCTGCTACCATTGCGGCGAAACCTGTGAAAATACACTCATTCTTCTGGGCGATAAACCGTTTTGCTGCGAAGGTTGTAAGCTGGTATTTGAGCTGCTGAACGGCAACGGGCTTTGTACCTATTACCACCTGAACGGGCAGCCGGGCGCACCCCAACGCAGCCAAGCAAGGCCCGATAAGTTTGCCTTCCTGGAAGATGAAAAGATCCGGCAGCAGCTGGTACAGTTCCGCAATGATACCCATACCCATGTTACCTTTTATATTCCGCAGATTCATTGCAGCTCCTGCCTGTGGCTGCTGGAGCACCTGCATAAGCTGGACGATGGCGTGCAGCGCGTAACCGTAAATTTTGCGCGTAAGGAAGCGCAGGTGATCTTTCAGCAATCCCAAACCTCTTTACGTAAGGTGGCCGAGCTGCTTACCAGCATTGGGTATGAGCCTTACATCAGCCTGCAGGACCTGCAGCATAAAAAACCGGCAATGAACCGGCAGCTGATCTACCAGCTGGGCGTAGCCGGCTTTTGTTTTGGCAATATTATGCTGCTTAGCTTTCCGGAATATTTTTCGGGCAACGGCGGTATAGATACCCATTTGTTCCGTTACCTGAACCTGCTGTTATCCTTACCGGTGTTCCTGTACAGCGCGCAGGCATTTTACCGTTCCGCCTGGGGCGGCCTTAAACATGGGTTCATGAATATAGATGTACCTATTGTGCTGGCCATTATAGTCACCTTTACCCGCAGCCTTATTGATATTGGCACCAACAGCGGGGCAGGATATTTTGATGCCATGACCGGCATTGTATTTTTTATGCTGGCAGGACGTGTGCTCCAGGATAAAACCTACCAGGGCCTTTCCTTTGACCGCGATTACACCAGCTATTTTCCTATAGCTGTTACCGCTGTACGTGGCAAAAAGAATGTGCCAATTGCCCTGCCGGATATAAAGGAAGGAGAAACTTTGCTGATCCATAATAATGAGCTGGTACCGGCAGATGGCATCCTGGTAAAAGGCAGCGCGCTGATAGACTACAGCTTTGTAACCGGCGAGGCCGATCCTGTGCCCTGCCTTACGGGAGATCTTATTTATGCCGGCGGCCGGCAGCTGGAAGGCAATATACAGCTGCACACCATTAAAGCCGTAGCGCAAAGTTACCTCACCAGCTTATGGAACCGGCAGGAGCTGCAGCAGGACACACACAAACAACCCTCTTTCATACACCTGCTGGGCCGCCATTTTACCTGGGTGGTGCTGGGCATTACCGTGTTAACAGCCGCCTGGTGGGGCTTTCGTGATCCGGCAAAAATATGGCCATCTGTAACGGCTATACTAATTATTGCCTGCCCCTGCGCCCTGCTGCTGGCAGCATCCTTTACCAACGGACACATTTTAAGCATCTTAAGCCGGCACAAATTGTACCTGCGTAATGCGGGCGCTATTGAAAGGCTGGCCGCTACAGATCATATTGTATTTGACAAAACCGGCACGCTTACCGACAAGCAAAAAGCCATTACTGTTTTTAACGGGCGGCCGCTTACCCGCCATGAACGGCTGCAGGCAGCAGCACTGGCAGCACAATCTACCCACCCGCTAAGCCGCATGGTGTGCGATTTTTGCGGCAGCAACCATACCCCTGTAAAGGATTTTGAGCAGGTAACAGGCATGGGCATCAGCGGTACGGTTATGAAAGATACTATCCGCCTGGGTAATGCAGCTTTTACCGACGCAGCGGGTATTGCCGCTACAAACGGCAGCGTGGTATACCTTTCCATTAACGGGGAGGTACGCGGTTATTTCAGCATCCGCAATGGTTACCGCAGCGGCATCCAATCCTTAATACTGCAGCTGCGGAAAAAATATAAGCTTACCGTACTTTCCGGCGACCATGCACGGGATGAAAGCACCCTGCGCAAGCTCATGGGAATAAAGGCCACCCTGCGTTTTTTACAACAGCCGCAGGATAAGCTGGATCATATACTGGCCCTGCAGGAACAGGGACAGCGCGTGCTGATGGTTGGCGACGGGCTGAATGATGCCGGCGCCCTGAAACAAAGCGATACCGGCATTTCCCTTACAGAGGACAGTAATAATTTCACCCCTGCCAGCGATGGCATTTTAGCAGCCACTAACCTGCCGCTGCTGCCCCACTATATACAATTATGTAAAACCAGCAAACGCATTATACTCACCAGCTTTATTTTCTCGCTGGTATACAATTTCACCGGTTTGTTCTTTGCCGTACAAGGCAAACTATCCCCCCTTACCGCAGCTATTTTAATGCCCGCCAGCTCCATCAGCATTATACTGCTTACCTGGAGCCTGAGCGCAGTAGCCGGCAAAAAGCTGCACCGTAAAGCATTACAGCTCACAGCTGACGAAGATCAGTCATTTGCCTGCGCCAGGTCATAGTGGCCGCAGCCCGGGCATGCTAATTTTGAACTGTTCAAAACATATATCCATGAGTGTTATCATACTGTTGCTGGGGGCCAGTCTTACTATAGGGATCATTTTCCTGGCAGCCTTTTGCTGGGCCGTAAAAAGCGGGCAGTTCGAAGATGACTACTCACCCGCCCACCGCATCCTGTTTGATGAGCAGGCAAACGATCAACAACCATAACCGGATAAAACAACAAGCTATACTTATGTCTCTGGAAAAGTTTTCTTATGACAACCGCACCGTAAAATGGTTTGCTTACGCTGCTACCTTCTGGGGGCTTATTGGCATGCTGGCCGGGCTTTGGATAGCCCTGGCGCTGGCATACCCTCCCCTGAACCTGGGTTATGCGCCCACTACCTTCGGGCGTTTGCGGCCGGTGCATACCAATGCCGTGGTTTTTGCTTTTGTGGGTAATGGCATTTTTATGGGCGTGTATTATTCTTTACAGCGCCTGTGTAAAGCCCGTATGTTCAGCGATCTGCTGAGCAAGCTGCATTTCTGGGGATGGCAGGCTATTATAGCCGGCGGCGCGCTTACCTTGCTGTTAGGTTATACTACCGGTAAGGAATATGCGGAGCTGGAATGGCCTTTTGATATAGCCATTACCGTGGTATGGCTCATATTCGGGGCCAATATGCTGGGCACTATTTTACGGCGCCGGGAAATGCACCTGTACGTGGCCATCTGGTTTTATATAGGCACCTGGGTGGCTATAGCCATGCTGCATATTGTAAACTCCTTTGAGCTGCCCATATCCCTGTTTAAAAGCTACAGCTGGTATGCCGGTGTGCAGGATGCGCTGGTACAGTGGTGGTACGGGCATAATGCCGTAGCCTTTTTCCTTACCACGCCCTACCTGGGCCTCATGTATTATTTTATTCCCAAAGCGGCCAACCGCCCTGTTTATTCCTATAGGTGGTCCATCATACATTTTTGGGCGCTCATATTTATTTACATATGGGCCGGGCCACACCACCTGTTATATACTGCCTTACCAGACTGGGCGCAATCATTGGGTACGGTGTTTTCCATCATGCTCATTGCGCCCTCCTGGGGCGGTATGCTCAATGGCTTGCTTACCCTGCGCGGCGCGTGGGACCGCGTTCGGGAAGATGCTATCCTGAAATTCTTTGTAGTAGCGCTTACCTGCTATGGCATGGCTACTTTTGAAGGCCCTATGCTGTCGTTGAAGAACGTGAATGCGGTAAGCCACTTTACCGACTGGACCATTGCACACGTGCATGTAGGCGCGCTGGGCTGGAACGGCTTCCTCACCTTTGGCATCCTGTACTGGTTAATGCCCCGCATTTTTGCCACACAGCTGTACTCACGTAAATGGGCCAACGCACATTTCTGGTTAGGTACCCTGGGTATTATCTTTTACGTAATACCAATGTACTGGGCTGCTTTTACACAGAGTATGATGTGGAAAGAGTTTACCGCAGAAGGCCAGCTGAAATACCAGTTCCTGGAAACAGTAACCACCATTGTACCCATGTATGCGCTGCGTGCCGTAGGCGGTATGCTGTACATCAGCGGTGTGGCGCTTATGATCGTGAACCTGGTAAAAACCATCCGCAGCGGCTCCTTTGTAGCCGATGAACCTGCAGAAGCAGCCCCGTTACCTAAAGTTGCGGCTGTTACGCATGGTAAAGCACACTGGCATAACTGGATCGAGCGCAGGCCCCTGCAAATGGTAGCCTTTAGCCTGGTAGTAGTTGCTATTGGCGGTATTATAGAGCTGATCCCCACCTTCCTGGTGCGCAGCAACGTGCCTACCATTACCAGCGTAAAACCCTATACGCCGCTGGAGCTGCACGGGCGCGACATCTACATCCGTGAGGGCTGTTATACCTGCCACTCGCAGATGATACGCCCCTTCCGCGATGAAGTAGCGCGTTACGGGGAATATTCCAAAGCCGGTGAATTTGTATACGATCATCCATTTCAATGGGGCTCCAAACGTACCGGGCCTGACCTGGCGCGTATCGGCGGCAAATACCCTGATAGCTGGCATTACAACCATATGCTGGACCCGTCTTCCATGTCGCCGGGCTCTATTATGCCCTCTTACCCCTGGTTAATGGACGACCGGGTGGATAAAAGCGCCACGCCTGCCATGATCAATGCCATGCGCAAGCTGGGCGTGCCCTACCCTCATAAATATGAGCTGATGGCCAATGCAGATATGGAGAAACAGGCAAAGGAAATAGCAGCTTCCCTGAAAAAAGATAAGGTAGAAACGCCGCCGGACCGTGAGATAGTAGCACTCATAGCCTACCTGCAAAGAGTGGGAAGGGATATTAAGGAAGCGCCGGCTAAAACCGCCATGAAATAATTTTTAAAACAAACAGCATGAAATTCATCAATTACCTGCAGAGCATTACCGGTGTAAGCGTGTACCCGTTAACGTCATTGCTCCTGTTCACGCTATTTTTTACCGTGGCCAGCATCTGGGCATTCAGGGCAGATAAAGGAATGATGGATCACGTAAGCCGTACACCATTAGACCATGATGATTCTCAAAGCCTATAAACACATTTGTATATGAACAAAAAGCTGCTCTGTTTTTTATACCTGCTGCTGCCAGGCAGTATTACACCGGTGCTGGCGCAAGGGCCGCCACAGCCCTCTTCCCTGTTGGATAATGCAGTAGCGCAGGTATTGCTGGCCGTGATCTTTGGTTTGTTCATTGCCATTGCCGTGCTGGGAAATGTAGTGATACAGGCCATGGACCTTTACCGGGAGCGTATTAAAAAAACGGCTGACAAAACAGTACTGATCATTGGCATTATCATCACCGGCTGTTTATTCAGCAGCAACACTATGGCACAGTCAGCGCCCGCAGTAAAGGAAACCATTAACGGACTTTCCGCTACTGCGTTCTATGTGCTTACATCCGTAATAGCGCTGGAGCTGCTGGTAATACTGGTATTGCTGTATGCCCTGCGCATACTGGCAGGTATTGAATCCAAACATAAACGTAAAGCTGCTGCTGCCGGCAAACCCGCTATCAGCTGGTGGGAGCGGGTGAACAAAACCCGCAGCGTGAGCGCGGAAGCAGAACAGGAAGCGGACATGGGCCACGACTTTGACGGCATACGGGAGCTGAACAACCCGACCCCGCCCTGGTGGAAATGGGCTTTTTTCCTCAGCTTTATTTTTGGCATCATCTACCTGTGGGTATACCACATTTCCCACAGCGCACCGCTGCAGCTGGAAGAGCTAGCCATTGCAGAAGCGCATGCCGCAGAAGCTAAAGAAGCCTACCTGGCCAATGCCGCCAATAATATTGACGAACATTCTGTAAAGCTGCTCACAGACGCCGCTGATATAAGCAGCGGGCAAAAGCTGTTCAGCACTAACTGTGCGGCCTGCCACGGTGCAGCAGGGCAAGGCATGGTAGGCCCTAACCTTACTGATAACTACTGGCTGCATGGCGGTAAAATAAATGAAGTGTTCAGCACCATTAAATACGGCGTACCGGAAAAAGGGATGAAGTCCTGGAAAGATGATTTCTCACCCAAACAGATCGCGCAGCTGGCCAGCTTTATTAAAAGCATACATGATACCCACCCTGCCGGCGCTAAAGAGCCACAGGGCCTGGTAGCGGAAAACTGAGTTTTATGAAAGAGGAAGGAAGCATACATGGAACCATTCAGGAAGGGTCATTCAGAGATCAAATAGCCACTGTTGACAACCAAGGTAAACGCAACTGGGTATATGCACAGCAACCCAAAGGAAAGTGGTATCGGTACAGGAGCTACCTGAGCTATGTTTATTTCGTTTTGTTCTTCAGCCTGCCGTTCATACAGGTGAACGGCAGGCCCTTGTTCCTGTTCAATGTAGTGGAAGGGCAGTTCATTTTATTTGGCACCTCTTTCTGGCCGCAGGATTTTTTCCTCTTCAGCTTAATTATGCTGGCCTTCATCCTGTTTGTTACACTCTTTACCATGGCCTTTGGCCGCTTGTTCTGCGGGTGGGCCTGCCCGCAAACCATTTTCATGGAAATGCTGTTCCGGCGCATTGAATATTGGATCGAGGGCGATGCGCCCGCACGCCGCCTGCTGGATAAAGGCCCCTGGACCGGCGATAAGATCCGTAAAAAAACATTAAAGCATGTTATCTTCTTTGCCTTATCTGTACTTATAGCCAATCTTTTTCTCTCTTATGTTATAGGCGTGCATGAATTAGGGCGCATTATCAGCGGCCCTTTTGCAGCACATGCAGGTGGTTTCATTGCCATGCTTGCATTTTCTGCTGTATTCTACGGTGTATTTGCTTTTTTCCGGGAGCAGGTATGTACTACCGTATGCCCTTATGGCCGCCTGCAAGGGGTTTTGCTGGATAAGAACTCCGTAGTGGTAGCCTACGATTATGAAAGAGGCGAGCCACGCAGCAAATTCAAAAAGAACGAGCCCCGCACTACCGGCGATTGCATTGATTGCCTGCAATGCGTAAAGGTATGTCCTACGGGTATAGATATACGTAACGGCACCCAGCTGGAATGTGTGAACTGTACCGCCTGTATAGATGCCTGCAACTTCATGATGCAAAAGGTGAACCTGGCCGAAGGCCTGATACGTTACGCTTCAGAGAACGGTATTGCACAAAAGCAGCCTTTACGTTTTACCGGGCGTTTAAAAGTTTACAGCCTGGTGCTGCTGCTGATCTTAGGCGGCATTACTTACCTGCTGGCAAGCCGTGCACCCGTAAGCGGCACCATTATACGCACAGCCGGCATGCTTTACCAGGAGCGGAGTACAGACAGCATCAGTAATTTATACCGCATTAAGCTGATGAATAAAACGCCAACCCCCATGCAGCTGCACCTGGTGTTAAATGATGCGCCCGGGCAGATCATTATGATAGGCCAGCCGCAGATAAATATTAAACCCGGCGAGCAGGGAGAAGGCACTTTCTTTATTGTATTACCGCGTACTGCTATTATCAAACGTAAATCTACCCTGCACATCAGCTTGTACGCAGGCAATAAAAATACCGTTGCATTAAAAACTACTTTTTTAGGACCCATTCATGTTAAAAATTAGCAATGATGAAAACTATTCACTGGGGACATAAGATCATACTGGTATTCCTGCTTTTTGCAGCCGGCATTGTAACGCTGGTGGTAAAAAGCATCGGCACTAAAATAGATATGGTTACTACTGATTATTACGGCGCAGAATTAAAGTACCAGCAGGTAATAGACGGGCGGCAGAATACGGCAGCATTATCTGCCCCTGTGAGCATTAGTCAGCCGGAGGGCCTGGTGCTGCTCACTTTCCCCGCAGAGCTGCAGGGGCAAAATTTGCAGGGGCAGGTATTGTTTTA
>Ga0102590_1000334_pt1 | contig 113819 bp, 104 predicted proteins | sample AraplaMF_Col_mMF_FD_76859 | JGI IMG/M metagenome (GOLD analysis project Ga0102590, IMG submission 76859) | Arabidopsis root microbial communities from the University of North Carolina, USA - plate scrape MF_Col_mMF | ecosystem: Host-associated > Plants > Roots > Endosphere | place: USA... | reverse complement strand
GTCACGGCTTAGGTGACAACTATTTGGGCCCCAAAAGACAGCTCAAGTTTCCTTAATGGAGAGCTGTGTGATGCCCGATCCCCAACCGCCGTTTGCCCTCGCCGAAGTGGCATTAATTTCACTTCCTGTTGAAGTTCGCTCTCGTGCTGGGAGCGAAGGGCCCTTGATCCTGCTCGAACCCGTCAGTCATGGGGTCGGTCGCAGGATTGTACCCGTACCGAACCGTGGACCGCTTTCCGCTTGCTTGGGAAGCAAATCATTTGGCACAAAGAAATCGCCCCCGAGAGGCCAGCTCTAAGAAATATGGAGAGCTGCGCCATGAGACGTCATCCCCCGGAGCTAAACCTCAAGATTGGGCCATTCTCGGTTAGTGCCAAAGGCGCCGACGCGGTTCGGGCGATCAGATGGCCAGTGGCATTCGCCGTTACCCTGTTGGCGCCGATCGCACTCGGTGCGTTCGTTTACGGGCTTTCGCATCTCGATGTGCTTCGATCTCTTTTCCGGCGGTGGTGGCCTTAGCGTGGGCGTCCTCGTGTCGGACAAACTCCGCTGTCCCACTGCGGATCATCTTGCCTCCGCGGTATTCCTCAATAATCACGGAGCCGCTCTTCACATCGATTTCCAGATAATAGCCTATCTCGTAGTCCCAAACGTGCAGCGGGTTATCACCTTCTGGGTTGGGACTCGTAAGAGCTTGGAGCCGTTCACGGTCGGTTTGTTTGTCCGTCCCAGAGGCCTTTTTCATCTCCAGGCAAATGAGATTGTCTCTCTTCTGCTCTCCGCGGCTGTGCAAGAGTAGATCACAGACGATATTTCTCTCTTCGCCCGTGCTTAGATTAAACATCGTCTTCTGGAGTTCACCATGCCGGTCGTACTCGACGTCCGCATAGTAATCGTCAAGCCCGGCCTTGTGTTTGGCGACTTCCAAATACCAAGCGAGCCGAGCGCAAATCGCGCGCTCCTGAACGTTCTTCCGGATTAACGCGAACTCGCGTGCCAAAAACTCGTCCAGAGCTTCACGGAATATCTTATCGAGGTCCATCGGCTTTACTAGTACTGCGGCACGCGATGGGTCCGGCAGTCGTATGGCCCGTCCTTACCCGTGCCCTTGATGTTGGCGTTGTAGTAGCGCCCCTTGGAATCCGCCGAGAGAAGCGCGTCCACCGTTGATTTCGGTATCTCACAGTAGTGGTAGTACGTCTCCTTCAGAAGGATGATCATGTACTGGTTCGCCGCGTCGTAGCAGACGCGATTGACGAAGCTGCTCTTCGTATCCTGGCAGGTGAAGGGTTTGAGGTCCACGGGGCCGCGGTACTTCACATTGACGGTCTCGGCCTGGGCCAAGGACGTGGAGAGCAACACAAACGCGAATATTAATCGGATCATTCTGCGTGCCTTACAAACGAGAGAAGATGTTTGCCCACGCAAACAGCAAACAGAGCTAGGCAAAGCTTGGTGCTTGAAGAAGTCTTGACGCATTCTTCGTAGTCACCGTGGCACTTGAACACGGGGGTCTTGTATTTCGGATCTTTCTTTCTCGTCTTCCGCTGGATGAATTTGTCGGAGGCCTGGTTCATTTTCTTAACTACGGCACGACGTTGCTTCACCGCGTCGGCATCCTCGAAGCTATGCGAAGGTTCTTCGAGACGGGCTTGAAAATTAGCCTGCAGACTGATCTCATCGTCCAGCAGCCGCTTTAATTGACGAGCCGCAATGAATAGGGGAGCGTAATTCGAATTGTCGATGATCTCCTGGAGCGCAGCATGTGCGTCGTCGAAAGCCCGCGCGTCGTCACCCATTTCCCACCTAAACTTGCCTCTAGAGCGTGCTTTGCGAGTAGTATTTCAGAACTGCTACTAAAACAAAAGGCCCGAAGAGGTTCGATCTGGGTCGTCACCTCGCAAGGAGTGCTGCGGGCGAGCTCGTTTAAGGGACTGAGCAAGAAATGACGGATATTCTCAAGGCTGTATTTGAGCCGGCAAACATCCTGAGAGCCTTGAAACTGAATTTCGGCTGGCTCGTGCATGCGAGCCCGGACATCCATCTCAAATCTATCCGCGAAGGTGGCCTCAGGCCCTTTCGAGACGCTTCTATTCCTCGTGACCTGCACGGGATTGTTCCCGACAGACATATCCTTTGCCTGCACCCTCTCGGGGCGAAGCTGTGCCCGTTGCCGGTCTGTAAGTCCGCGGGAGATGAGAAAGATATCAACTTGGTGACGTTTGCGGTCGCCAACGAAGACTTTCCCCGCGACGTACACACCGACTGGTCGAATGCCTGGGGCTTCCAGTCAGGGAGGATTGATCTTTACAAGAACGATGGTGTTGATTTTATCGCCCGTCATTTGGTCACAGAGTTTGGCTCCGTCGTCTCATATTCCACAATAGAGCCCGACAAGCTACGCGTGTTCTGCCACGGTGCTCCCCCGGCCGATCCATTGCGCTGGCCGCTATTGCCCGACGTAAATGATGAACAGATATACCGATATAAAAGGCCCTCGTAGATCGAGGGCTCTGTCGGGCGCCGAGGGGTGGGGAAGGCGTCGAACTTCTATACTGTGGCGCAGGCGCCTAGAGCCGTCCAGCCTTCAAGCATCGGTAAGCCGCCGTCTGCGGGGATGTAGATGACCTGGTTCTGACTGCCCGCGACCTTCTATCACCGCAGAGGCTGAGCAGATGGTAGCGGAGCTCCAACAATAGTTCGGTAGATGGGCATCCCGTTGCCGAGGTAACCACTGTGGGCGAACAGCCGAAGCGATACCAGTAGGTATTGCTGCTCTGGCCGCGCGTAGAAGTGCATTTCAATCTTGTGAGGGATATCGCGGTGATCTGGGGGCGGAGGGACGTCTCGCGTCACCCCGACATAGTGAGAGGGGTTGGGATACTTTCCCAAGATGAGGTCGGGGAGGTCGAGGTTGTTAAAGCCGTCCAATCCCAAGGCGGCGACAGCGTGGCAGTACGAGATGCGAGCAATCGCCCGCGCAAATGTCGGGTAGTTTATGTAAGGCCAGACCCCGAGTTTGAGACCCTCTTGGTCGATCCACTGCTGAACCTCCGGGGTCGTAAAAATGTAGGCGTGGCCTTGGGCGGTGTCGAACTCGGGAGTTGGTGACTTTCCCACTGAGATGCCTGGGACATTCCAAATCGGCATGAGGACGACGTAGGGTTGGTCCGCGATGGAAAATTCGCGGTGGATCTCGGTGCCGTCCGGCCGCCTGAAAGATGCGATTAGGGTTTTTGGTCTGCCTTTAGGTCTGCGGGACCGCAGACCAACGTGGCTGCGGTATTCGTTGAACGTGTCCCTTGCAAGGTAACCATCCAGATAGCTCGTGATCTTCTCGCAGTCTGGGCAACTGGCATTGGAGATGACCGTATCGCCGCCCAGGGAGTGGGGGATGATGTGTTCGTCTCGGAGATCGTCGGTTCGTCCGCAATAGATGCACCGCCCAAATCCAGGAAACGCTTTGGGGGCGCGGGTCATCAATTAAATTGCCGCTTTTGCGGCATGATCGCTGCCTGGTCCATAGACATTGAGCGTCGCGCCTTTTACCACAAACGCCCAATGCTCAGTGCTGGAGAAGCCCGGGGCCGAAATCCTGATCGTGGCATCAAACAGGTGATTCGTTCTCAACTCGTGAGAGGTAAGCGACAGCATAAGGACGTTGTCCGTGAGGAGCGTCGGGTTCTCCCTAAAGATCGGTAGTCCCGGGGGAGAGGCTCTTGTCCATCGAAACCAGTGCATCGGTGTACCCAGTTCGTTGTCCGCATCCGGCAGGCGCTCGTAACCACCGCGACCAACTACGATGAACTCCGCAGCGAGACCGATGTCCACCACCACGTGATAGGCGGGTTGGGCAGCCCGATTTTCGATGCGGGTAATCAGATTGAATGGGGTCGACTCCTCTTGCTCGTTTGGAAAGTCGATCCGCTCGCGGAGACCCCCAAGGAATCCCAAAGACACCCAGAGGTCGGGCGTCGTCGCTCGCCCCATGACGTCGCGGATTTCCTGATCGTCCATCACGAGCTGGGTAGCTTCGTAACGGCGATAATAGCGCTTGTCAGAGTGCTGATGAGGGCCCGTCTTTGTCGGCGGGATCGTCAACACAAAGGCGAAGTGACCTGACGTAATCTCGATGCGCTCGATCTCCACCTGGACCCGGGGCCTAAGTCGGGTGTTGAGGATCTGTTGTATCCATTCTTTGGAGATTTTAGGATCAGACAAGCCAGCGTCGAGCTTGGGCTTTTTGTCCTCTTCCTTCATTCCGTAGATGATCTGGCCACCGGAAGAATTGGCAAAAGCCGACACGTCCTTGCACATGTCGTCAGCCTTCTCTTTACAGAGGGCATCGGACGATTTGTATTCGAGCGTAAGACCTTCCTCGAAGCCGCTCGCCTCGATCGACTTAAGATCGGCTATATTCTTAATTGTCAAAAATTCGGCCAAGGGGCACCTATGAGGCGGGGATATGGAAAGCCAACACAGTAAGCTGCAGTTCACGGTTGTGATCGGTTGGCATCCCAAACAGGTATCGAAACGAGGTCTCGCTTCGCTTTGGTAGGACTCGCTTCAGGTGAGGATGCTTCGGCACCGTTTCTTGAATGGTCTGAAGAACCCCGGAGAAATTGCGGTTCCTGTTGAACATGATGACCGCAGCCTTGGTGTCTCGCCAGCTCAGATATCCAAGCAACTGGTCGATGGTCTCCAGAAACGCCTTTTCACCGCCCCAGAACTTACATTCGGCAATGAAGATGTTTCGGTCCTTATCCCGGATCAGGATGTCGGTCTTGCCGGCGAAGTTGAACGTCTCGCCGGTCGCCTGTCCTTCGAAATGTCCGTTGAGCTGGACCAGGAAGTGCTGGCGAAGGCTCTCTTCGCCCATCGTTGTAAATGCCGTAGGGCTCCGTTCCATGACATGCGCCATAGAGTCGATGATGCCGAGGATGGCCTCGTAATTCGCTTGGTCGAGGACAGGCTCTGGGGCGAACGGGGTCGTCGTTGCTGGTGAGGTGGTGATGATCTTCCGCCGCGTCACTGGCGCCGCGTAGGTCTTTGGCGTGTCCGGCCTGGCTCGGATCGGAAAGGATAGGCCGGCGAGCATCTTCCGGGACTCCAATAGCTTTTGTTTTCGCGCCTCGATCTCGGGTCTCAAGCGGTTTGGCAGACTGTTGCGATGCGCGTCAGCCATCGACTGTTGAGCATTGAGGTAGTCCTCGATTTCTTGGATGAGGGCTTTGAACTGCTTATCGACTGCCGAGGGTTGGAGGTTCTCTCCGCGGATGGTGAGGACGAGATCGTTGTAGTGGAGATTGCCCCGTATGCCGCCGCCCCAACGACCCGGGTTGACGTAGAACATTCCACCTTCACCATCGAATGGGACGATGAGGGCCAGCAAGGTGCCCCTAAGGCGAACCTCCCGACCAAAATCAGAGACACGGATGTCCACCTCATGGGGACCGTCGATGTATGCTTGATCCGCCTTGAGTTTGGGTGTCGGGATGGTGTGCCTACAGACGATATCGGCAATGATGTCATCGGTCGGAGTATTGAGGAACGTGTCCGCATTCATGATTTGAACGGCGGCGAGTGCTTCCCGCACGCGAGCGTCAACGTGATTGGATAGGTCCTGGTTAGCGAACAGAGGGACCGGGTCGCCCAAGCTCAGCACGTGCACCTTCACGCCAAATCTCCGGGGTCGAATCAGTCGATGATTCGCTGAATCTGTCTGTGATTACAATGGAAGTTGCCAACTTCCGGCTAGACATGGAAGCGTCCGTGATGTTTCTCCACTGTGGGTATCCTGGGGACCGCTTCGAGAGAAGCGGTCGCTCTGGCGGGAAATCGAAGCGGCAATGCGGCGGGCGGAAACGATCCCGAACATGGGCGGAGCGGGCACAACTCTATCGTTGAGGGCGGCTTCATATTCCACTTTCAGTTATACTGACGGCCGGGAGGCGATTCATGGCTGTCAAAGCACTATCCCTTGCTGAGTTTCTCTCTGCTTCTAATTTGCCGGATCTTCTAAGCCTCCCGTGGGTCCACAGTACGGCATCTCAAAACCTTTTCGAGATACTTAACTCGCAAAGGATTCTGGCGACCCCGTGTACCGTCTTTAAGGGCGAAGAGCTCTGCTATTTGTTCGTTGGTCGCCCCGCTTACAAAACGCCCAGCGTTCCCAACCCTTCATCCTGGCAGCTGCCGGTCGCGTTTGTTGTGCGGTTCAAAAAGCAGCCTGCCTTGAAGCATGTCCACCCGTTCGATAGCGGCGCGTTCTTTCACAAGCGGCTGCCGAGCTACATCACAAACTTCCAGTTGGAGCGGTTCGATCTTGCCTCGAATCCGGCGCTGATGGGGCGTCTGGTGTCGCTGATGTTTAAAACGCCGGCGAGGTACATGTCGCGCGAGCCGGTAGGGGAATACGAGTTTAAGGACGACAACAGTTTCGATATGCGTCACCAGGAGATTCTTGCGCTGGCAAAGCTGTATCGGGACAACTCTTCGGCCGAGTTCGACGACCGGGCGGCCGCCATTGAGATCGCGATCGAGGAAGATATCGAGCTAACCAACGATAACATCCTCGGAGTCGTCATTCCCAGCGAGTATGCAAGAGTGCCGAAGCTCGTCAAAGAGCTAAAGACGTTCGCCCCGATAGTGAAGACTTACGATCTGCAGCCGCTTAGTACGGCAAGCCATTTCGGCAGCCTCTATGAATGCGTCGCTGAGATCTACAAGAAGTCGGGCATCAAGTACTGATGAAGCGAACCAAAGCCGCATTGCTGATTGGAGCGATCAGGTTGGTCCCTGAGGTAGATTCGATTGGTGTGCCGATTTTTGGAGAGATCGGCGGCGGGAACGCCACATTTACATTGGAAATGGACCCGGACTTGCGCATTGCCGAGTTCAGGGAGTTCTTCAACGAGCAGGAGTACTTCATCACCTACGACCTCCCTCCGGAGTTCGTGAAACGCAGGTACGAAGTCGATCAGCCTGCGCCGATCCTTTTCTGGCTCGGGGATAAGAGCGAAATTATTCAGGGAGATTTTACGAGCGTCTACTTGGGCAGCCTCTATGGCGTCCAGATGAGGGACAATGACGTTCTATCGGATCTAGGGCGCTTACTTGACGATGCTCGATCGGGACGGATCAAGGAGCGGCACGACAAGTGGGCCGCGGAAGCCGTTATCGCCCAGTTCACTGAGGTGTTCAAACAGGTCCCGGTCAGGTCGCGGTACTGGGTATCGCAGTATCGGAAGGCTGTCGAGCAAGCACGGAGACTGGCCCAGCCGCCTCATCCAATTGACGCGGCGCTACGTGAGGCGGCCATAGATTGGCTTAAGCGGTTTGGCATCAAATCGAACCTGCGTCTGCTGGTCGGTATGCTAGGAAACTCGAAGAACGGGATATTCACGCGGAACGAGATTAATGACGCTATTTACGCCTTTCTGCTGGAGGCGTTCTTCAATGAGGACCAACAGCAGCTGGACATCTACTTGAAGGAGCCGGTGCTGCATAAGGCGTTTCCGAGAGGACTCAATGGCTACTTCGAAGAGCGTAAATATCCTGAAGTGCCATTTCCGTACAGGAAGGAGAGAGACTTCGACAGGAGGATCACAAGGGAGCTGATAAGCACAAACAGACGCGCCAACTTTTCTAGGATCGAGAACCTGGCCTTCATTGCTTACGGCCACAGCAGGCTGCCGCATGACCTGGAGATGGAGGTTCGGCAGATGTCATCTCTTGTCCAAGGAGAACTGGAAGAAGTGAGGTATGAAGCCGAAGAGGTGTTCGGCGACAGACTTTATTCCAATTCGCGGCGAGAGTTTGCGGCGCATCTTCTCCTGTTATTCGATCAGCTCAATCAGCTTGAACGCATCGTTGAACCCGACGATCGGCTCCGCGGGAGGACCTATGCGTATCGGTTTGACGTGACCGATGATGAAGTCGAAAGATGGGAGCGGATCAGGGAGGTCGGCGTCTGAGGGGGCTTGCGGGTTGGCTTGCCTTGCTCGAAGCCCATATTCGCCCCGCCCACGATGAGAGCGGGGACTGCGATGAATGCTACCGTTGTCGTTTCTTCTCGTTGATTTATCTGCGCCTGGATCCGCGCGATCTCGACGGCGACCTAATTAGCGCCATCGAGTGGATTGCGGTGCGCGAGTTCGCGCACGAACGAAAAGTGGACGTATCTGGTGCGGTTCCTGGAGCGGTCGTCGCGCTGAGGGCAACGAAGGCTAAGCAAGATACTGATATTCTTGGTGGGCCCGGCAGGACTCGAACCTGCAACCAGACCGTTATGAGCGGCCGGCTCTAACCATTGAGCTACAGGCCCCGCCGCGGGACGGCCCGCGGGAACGCGCGGCCGGCAACGGTGCGCGGTTCGTTTACAGGGATGGAGGCGGGGGTGCAATGCTGGCCCAAGCGGGGCGGAAGCCCGGCGCAGCATCGCGGATGATTTTCGAATACCCGAAATTTTGCGATTGTGCTGTTATAATCCTGTTTTGCCCGACGGCGCAAACCGCTTTCGGCCGGCCGGATCGCCTCGTCTCCGTAACCCCTTGTAATTGCTGGCCTCGGCTACTGTGCATGGGGTTGTTTTTCGACTTTTTGTTTGAGAGGGCCATCCGGCCCCCTCAAACCTCTTGCCAGCGAGCGGCCTAGTCGACCGACACGCCCGCGAACTCGACCACCTTCTTCCACTTCTCGGTCTCGTCCGCGACCAGCTTGCCGAACTCGGCGGGCGTCATCGGCCTCGGGATGCCGCCGTTCTCCGTCAGCCGCGCGATCACCTTCGGGTCCTTCAGCGCTTCGCCGACGGCCTTGTTGAGGATCTCGATCACCTCCGGCGGCGTGCCCTTCGGCGCGGAGATGCCGTAGAAGCCGACCGATTCGAAGCCGGGCACGGTCTCGGCGATCGCCGGCACGTCGGGCACGGTCGGCCAGCGCTTCGGCGAGGTCACGCCCAGCGCACGGACATTGCCGCCGCGCGACTGCTCGAGCGCGGAAGGGAGGTTGTCGAAGATCAGCTGCACCTTGTTGGAGATGATGTCGGGGAAGGCGATCGCCGATCCCCGATAGGGCACGTGGATCATGTCGCACTTGGTCATCGCCTTGAACAGCTCGGCCGACATGTGCACCGAGGTTCCGTTGCCGGACGAGGCATAGGAGATCTTGCCCGGGCTGGCCTTGCAATAGTCGATGAACTCCTGGACCGACTTCGCCGGAAACGCGTTGGAAACGACCAGCATGTTGGTGAGCTGCATGATGCTGGCGACCGGAGCGGTGTCGCGCAAGAAGTCGAACGGCAGTTTCTTGTAGAGCGAGGTCGAGATCGCGTTGTTGGGCGCGACGAACAGCAGCGTGTAGCCGTCGGGGGCTGCGTTGATCGCGGCCGCGGCCGCGATGTTGCCGCCGGAGCCGGCCTTGTTCTCGACGATGAACTGCTGGCCGAGCCGGTCCGACAGCGCCTGCGCCATGATCCGCGCGACGATGTCGACCGGGCCGCCCGCGGCAAAGCCGATCATCCAGTGCACGGGGCGGTCGGGATAGGCGGCGGAGGCGGGAGGGGAGGCGCTGAAAAGACCTAAGAGAACTGCAAGCCCAAAAACACCGTTACGCAAAATTCGCAACATGACGCCTCCCATTGTTCTATTGTCGTTATGGGGCATGCTTTCACAAAAACGCGCTTCTGCCTACATCGTCACAAGTCGGTGTTGACGCAGGCCCGCCGGGAACGACCATGAGATTCGCATCCACGATCCTTTTCGCAGCCGTGCTGATTTCCAGCCCCGCTGCTGCTCAAACCGGAGGCACGGCCATTTCGACCACGACACTCAGCCTCGGCACTGCCACGCCCGGCGGCGGCTTCCCGCTCTATGGCAACGCCTTCGCGGAGGTGATGAACGCGGCCGATCCGGTCGTGACCATCGCGCCGCGCAACACCAAGGGCAGCAACGAGAACATCCCGCTGCTCGAGAAGGGCGAGCTCGATCTTGCGCTGGTTGCCGGCGAGCCCGCCTATGAAGCCTTCGCCGGCATCGGCCGCGCGAAGGTAGCGCTGAAGATTCTCACGGCGATCTATTCCAACCCGGGCATGTTCGTGGTGCGCGCGGACAGTCCCTACAGGACGATTGCCGATCTCGTCGGCCAGCCCGTCGCGTTCGGCGCCAAGGGCTCGGGCCTGCCGATCCTGGCGCGCTACGTGCTGGACGGGTTGGGCTTGAAGCAGGACGAGGATTTCAAGGCGATCTATCTCGACCGCGCCGGCGACGGTCCGGCGATGGTCGAGGACGGCCGCGCCGCAGCGCTCTGGGGCGCCGGCATCGGCTGGCCCGGCTTCGCCGCGGTGGCCTCGAGCGCGTCGGGCGCGCGCTTCATCGCTCCCAGTGCGGAAGAAATCACGCGCATCCGCGCCAAGCATGCGTTCCTCAAGCCGCTGACGGTTCCGGCCGGCAGCTACCCGAAGCAGGCCGAGCCGATCGCCTCGCTCGGCTCGTGGAGCTTCGTCCTCACGCGCGAGGATCTGCCCGACGATGTCGCCTATCGCCTGGCGAAGACGCTGCACGGCGTGGAAGCGACGTTCTGCAAGACACTCGCGCAGGCCTGCGAGACCACGGCGGCGAACACGGTCGCGGCCGCGCCGCGGCCCGAGCTGATCCATCCGGGCGTGATGAAGTATTTTCGCGAGATCGGGGCGATGAAATAGCTTTCTTACTTCCTTCTCCCCTTGTGGGAGAAGGTGGCGCAAAGCGCCGGATGAGGGGTTGCTTCCACGTGCTCAAATGAGAGCTGGACTTGCGGAGAGAGACCCCTCACCCGTCTCGCCGCGTTCGCGGCGAGCCACCCTCTCCCGCAAGGGGAGAGGGTGCACCGTCATCGCGGTTACACCGTCACTTCTTCAGCATCGCACATGCCGGGTCCGGCGGACCGAACGCCTTTTCACCCGAGATCGTCGTGAGGATCTTGTAATAGTCCCACGGGTACTTGCTCTCCTCCGGCGTCTTCACCTGCACCAGCCAGAGGTCGTGCACCATCAGATTGTCCTCGCGCAGTTTGCCGTTGCGGGCGAAGAAATCCTCGACCGGCTTCTCGCGCATCTTCGCCGCGACCTTGAGCGGATCGTCGGTGCCGGCGTCCTTGATGGCGTTGAGATAGTGAATGACCGACGAGTAGACGCCGGCCTGCCACATCGACGGCATCTTGTTCATCTTGGCGAAATAGCGCTTCGACCATTCGCGCGTCTTGTCGTCCATGTCCCAGTAGAACGAGGTCGTCAGCAGCAGGCCTTGGGCGGCCTGCAGGCCGAGGCCGTGGATGTCGGTGATCAGCGCCAGCAGCGCCGCCATCTGCTGGCCGCCCTTGAACACGCCGAACTCAGAGCCGGTCTTGATCTCGTTCATGTTGTTGGGGGGACCGGCGGCAATGCCGATGATCTTGGCCTTGGAGGCCTGCGCCTGCAGCACGAAGGAGGAGAGATCGGGCGTTGCCAGAGGCGGCTTCACCGAGCCCAGCACCTTGCCGCCATTGGCGGTGATGACGCTGGAGGCGTCGCGTTCGAGCGAGTGGCCGAAGGCGTAATCGTCGGTGATGAAGAACCAGCTGTCGCCGCCGCGCTTGACCACCGCATCGGCGGTGCCGACCGCGAGCGCGCGGGTGTCGAACACCCACTGCATCGCGTAAGGCGAGCAGAACTTGCCGTGGAAATCCGCGGTGCCGGTGGAGTGGGTGATGAACAGCCGCTTCTTCTCGTTGGCGATGTTCTGCACCGCGAGGCCGACCGCGGAGACCGGCACGTCGACGATGAGATCGACCTGGTCGACGTCGTACCAGCGCCGCGCCAGCGAGGCGCCGATGTCGGCCTTGAGCTGATGGTCGCCGACGATGATGCTGATCGGCTTGCCGAGCACCTTGCCGCCGAAATCGTCGATCGCCATCTGCGCGGCGGTCACCGAGCCCTGGCCGGTCGGCGCCGAGGCCGGACCGTTCATGTCGGTGAGCACGCCGATCTTGACGACGTCGTCGGACACCTGCGCCATGGCGGCACCCGGCAGCAGGGTCGCCGCCAAGGGCATCGCTGCAATGGCAGCCGCGACCGGCAGTCCAAATCTCGTTGGCTTCACGCTTGTCCTCCCCTGACCCGGCGCGTTGGCCGGTGTTGCCTTCGCCGGGTACGGCCCGGCTGAATTGGTTTCTTTTGCAACTATTTTGGGGCGGGCGTCAATGTCAGGCCGCGAAGCGGACCTGCCCGGCCGGGGAGGGATCGTAGCCGGTCAGCTCTTCGGCGCGCTGGCGCAGCCGCCGTTCGCTCAGGAACTTTATCAACGCCTGCATGGCAGGGCGGAAATAGCTGCGCTGCCGCATTGCGAGATCGAAATTCTCCCAGACCAGCGGCACGAAGTCGAGGCCGGCCGAGCGCGCCGCCGCGCGCGTCGCCACCCCGCAATCGGCCTGACCCGCGCGGACCATCTCGGCGAGATCCGGCCCGGTGAGGGCCGGCGTCTCCACCCGGCGCAAATCCCGCACCGTCGCGTCCGCGCGCTTGAGCAGCGCGTCGAGCAGCATCTGCGCGCCTGTGCCTTGTTGTCGCATCGCCATCCTGGCGCCGACCGCGAGCACGTCGGCGAGGCCGCGCAATCGTTTCGGATTGCCCGGCGGCAGCAAGAGGCCCTGCTCGCGGCGCACGAAGGCGACCAGCAGCGCGTCATGCAGGTCCGGAGCGTCCCGCAGCGCCGTCACGCTGGCGTCGGAGACAAGATTTCCGGCGGCATCCAGGCTGTGGAAGTGCACGGCCACCGCCATCACCTCGTCGCGCTGCAGCCGCTCGAGCCCGCGCGCGCTGCCCTCGCTCATCGATCCCAGGCCGGAGCCGGATTCGCGCAGGCTCCAATCCAGCAGTTCGTCCTGGCTGCCGCCCACGACAGGTGGCGGCTCCGTGGTCAGCATGCCCGCGGGACGCGCGAGGCCCGACAGGACCCAGAGGTCGAGCTCATGGCGAGGGAAGAGCCACTTACCGGTCACCTTGCTGCAGGGGATCGCACCCGTGGTGACGAGTTCGTAGAGCTTGCGTTCGCCAAGTCGGAGATAGTCAGCGGCTTCACTGGTCGTCAGGAATTCCATCCTGCATTCCTATGCAAATTCTTGCTTCTTTTTGGACTTCCGTCGCAGGTGGAAATCTGCATTTCATTTTGTGTCCGCGGGAACCATGCCCGATCATCTCGTTGCTTTGCAACACATCCGCGCGTGCGATTTCTGCTTTGGTGAACGATCCTCACGCACGCGAATGGCGTGAACCTTGCGGCTGTCGCGAACGCGCATGCGATTGCCGGTTTTGCAATCGCCGTGCCGCGTCGTGCCTTGCCGAAATATCCCGGACGGCAGCGCGATGGCGTCACGAGTGCGGCGCAATCGGTCATCATGATCGCGTCATATCGAAGGGAACCAGCTCATGGCCGCTCGCCGCCTGTTCGTCGCATTCGCGCTTCTCTGCGGCCTCGCCTGGGGTCCCGAGGGGGCGTCCGCGGACGATCGCGCGATCGTGCTGGCCACGACGACATCGACGCAGGAGTCCGGCCTGCTCGATCATCTGCTGCCGATCTTCCGTGACAAGACCGGCATCGACGTGACGGTCATCGCGCGGCGCGCCGACGAGGTGCTCGACGGCGCGCGCAAGGGCGAGGCGGATGTCGTGCTGATCCATGCGCGGCCGCAGGAGGAGAAGTTCGTCGCCGACGGCTTTGCCGCGAAGCGCTTCGACGTGATGTACAACGACTATGTGCTGATCGGGCCGAAGAGCGATCCCGCCGGCGTGAAGGGCAAGGACATCGCGACCGCGCTGAAGGCGATCGAGGCCAAGGGCGCGCCGTTCGTGACGCGCGGCGATCGCTCCGGCACCCACGCCGCGGAGCTCGCGCTCTGGATCGTCGCCGGCATCGACATCGCGAGCGCCAAGGGCGCCTGGTATCGCGAGGCCAAGCGGGGCATGGACGCGGCACTCGAAGCCGCGCGCACGGCGAACGCCTACGTGCTGTCGGATCGCGGCAGCTGGATCTCTTTCCGCGATCGCGGCGAGCTCGACATCGTCGTCGAAGGCGACAAGCGGCTGCTCAACCAGTACGGCGTGATGCTGATGAATCCCGAGAAGTTTCCGAACGTGAAGAAGGAGCTCGGGCAGACCTTCGTCGATTGGCTGATCTCGCCGGAGGGGCAGGCCGCGATTGCCGGCTACAAGGTCGACGGGCAGCAGCTGTTCTTTCCGAATGCGGACAAGTCGGCGGGCTGACATCCGCGTCTGCGGCGGTTGCCAAACCGGACGATGCATGATCCATCATGGCGCATGACCCAGCGCCTGCCGCCATCGCTGACGCCGCTCGACACCGCACTCGCCGCGTTGCTGCGTGGCGTCGATCCCGTTGCGCCGGTCGCGTTACCGCCGGCGGAGGCGATTGGCTGCGTCGCCGCCGGCTCGCCGCAGATGGCGCCGTATCCGCCCTACGACATCGCTGCCGCGGATGGCTGGGCGCTGCGCGCCAGCGATCTCGTCGGCGCCTCCGCCTATGCGCCGCTCCCACTGGCAATGGCCCCTGTCTGGGTCGATGCCGGCGACGCGATGCCTGGAGGGTGCGACTGTGTGCTCGATGTCGACGCGGTGGAGGTGTCGGGGCCGCTGGTGCAGGTGCTGGCGGAGGCCGTGCCGGGGCAGGGTGTCCGGCGCGCCGGAGGCGACATCGCCGCGGGCGCGACAGATGGTGCGGAAGGATATCCGGTCGGTGCGGCTGCCCTGTTGCTCGCGGGTGCCGCAGCGATGGACCGGTTGAGCGTGCGGCGGCCGCGGCTGCGCATCGTCAACGTGCCGGGCGCGACGAAAACGGCGCGGATGATCGCCGGCATCGCGCGCGCTGCGGGACTCGATGTGCACATGCTTGAAGCGGCAGACCGCGATGACGCATCGATCGCAGATATGCTCGATGCGTCCGCTTGCGACTTGCTGGTGATCGTCGGCGGCAGCGGGCTTGGCCGCAAGGATGCGGCGGTGACTGCATTGGCCCGGCGCGGCGAGGTGCTCGCCCATGGCATCGCGCTTCAGCCCGGCCGCACCGCTGCGGTCGGACGGCTCGGCAAGGTTCCCGCCGTCGCCTTGCCCGGCTCGCCGGATCATGCGCTCGCGGCCTGGCTCGCGCTCGTGCTTCCGCTCGTCGACCATCTGTCGGCACGGCGGCCGCGCCGACAAATCGGCCTGCCGCTGGTGCGAAAGATCGCGTCCAGCGTCGGCATCGCCGAGATCGTGCTGCTCGCTGAGGAACAGCGCGCCTGGATGCCGCTTGCGGTGGGGGAGTGGCCGTTCCAGGCCATCGCCCGTGCAGATGCATGGCTGACCATTCCTGCCAGCCATGAAGGATTTGCGGCGGGCGCGCCGGTCGATGCTTATCTGATGCGGGAGTGATATGGGTTCCGGCATGAGCATGATCCCAAAACCGCCAGACCGCAGCGCGCTCGAACAGGAGCAGTTCCTCAAGATCCTCTCGCGCGAGGAGGCGCTGGCGCGTTTCGAGGCTGCATTGTTCCCGCGCGCGATCCCGAGCGAGCTGCGCAGGCTTGGCGATGCGCTCGGCACGGCGCTGGCGGAAGACGTCACCGCGCCGATCGATGTGCCGCCGTTCGACCGCTCCAATGTCGACGGCTTTGCCGTCCGCTCGGCGGATATCGCCGCCGCGGGCGAAGGCGCGCCGGTTCGGCTCGTGTTGAATGGCGAGACCATCCACTGCGGCACCGCGCCGAAGATGCAGGTCGCCGGCGGCACCGCCACGCCGATCGCCACCGGCGGCCCGGTGCCGCGCGGCGCGGATGCCGTCGTCATGGTCGAGCACACCCAGCCGGCCGGCCCAGATGCGATCGACGTCCGCCGCGCGGTCTCGCCCGGGCAGTTCGTGTCCTATGCCGGCTCCGACATCGCACGCGGCGAGGCGCTGCTGCGCGCGGGCACGATCATCGGGTCGCGCGAGATCGGCATGCTCGCGGCCTGCGGCATTGCCGAGGTGACTGTCGCGCGAAAGCCGCGCGTTGCCGTGATTTCGACCGGTGACGAGCTGGTGCAGCCCGGCGAAAGCCTCGCGCCCGCGGAGATCTACGACACCAATGGCGCGATCGTCGCGGCCGCGATCGACGAGAACGGCGGCGAGGCGATCTTTCTCGGCGCCATTCCCGACGATGAGGCCAGGCTCGAAGCCGCCATGCGCAGCGCGCTCGCTGACGCCGACATGCTGGTGCTCTCGGGCGGCACCTCGAAAGGCGCGGGCGATCTGTCCCACCGCATCATCGGCCGGCTCGGCCAGCCCGGCATCATCGCCCATGGCGTTGCGCTCAAGCCCGGCAAGCCGCTGTGTCTTGCGGTCTGCGACGGCAAGCCGGTGGTGATCCTGCCGGGCTTTCCGACCTCGGCGATGTTCACCTTCCACGATATGATCGTGCCGGTGCTGCGCCGGATGGCCGGCATGCCGCCGCGCTCCGACGCCAAGGTGAGCGCGACCGTGCCGGTGCGCATCGCCTCCGAGCTTGGCCGCACCGAATTCGTCATGGTCTCGCTGGTCGAGGGCAGCAATGGCCTGATCGCCTATCCCTCCGGCAAAGGCTCAGGTGCGATCACCTCGTTCGCACAGGCCGACGGATTTCTGCGCATCGACGCGCTCGCCGACCAGATGCCTGTCGGCACCGAGACCGAGGTGACGCTGTTCACACCGCATGTGCGGGTGCCCGACCTCGTCATCGTCGGCAGCCATTGCACCGGCCTCGACCTCGTCACCGCGCAGCTTGCGCATGCCGGCCTGACGGTGCGCTCGATCGCGGTCGGCAGCCTCGGCGGGCTCGCGGCGGCCAAGCGCGGCGAATGCGATCTCGCGCCGATCCATCTGTTCGACGACAAGAGCGAGACCTACAACACGCCCTACCTCGTCGAAGGATTGGAGCTCGTCCCCGGCTGGCGGCGGATGCAGGGCATCGTCTTCCGCAAGGACGACACGCGCTTCGAGGGCCTGAACGCGAAGGATGCGGTCGCAGCTGCGCTCGCTGACGCCGCCTGCATCATGGTCAACCGCAACGGGGGCGCCGGCACGCGCATCCTGATCGACCGGCTGCTCGGCGGCGCGCGCCCGGAAGGCTACTGGAACCAGCCGCATTCGCACAACGCCGTCGCCGCGGCCGTCGCGCAGCACCGCGCCGATTGGGGCATGACCATTGCGCCGGTCGCCCATGCAGCCGGGCTCGGTTTCATTCCGCTCGCCGAGGAGCATTATGATTTCGTGCTGGTGACGGCGCGCAAGGACCGCCCGGCGGTGCGGGCGTTTCTCGCCGCGCTCGGCTCGGACGCGGCGCGCGCGGCGCTGGAGCGAGCAGGCTTCCGGCCTGCATAGAGGAGACGGCGACGCGGCGTTCAAGCCGCGCGACAGGGTGGGGGACGCGATGGCAAGGCCGCTTTCGGTTGCGATCGTCGGTGCCGGCATGGGCGGGCTTGCGGCCGCCGCGGCGCTGAGACGCGTGGGCGTCGACGTCATGGTCTTTGAACAGGCCTCCAAATTCGCCCGCATCGGCGCCGGGATCCAGATCGGCTGCAACGCCATGAAGGTGTTGCGCGCGCTCGGGTTGGAGACGCGAATGCGCGAGCACGCGTTCTACCCGCGCTCCTGGAATAATCGCGACTGGGAGAGCGGTGACATCAAGTTCGACATGATTTTCGGCGAGAGCGCGGAAGAAAAGTTCGGCGCGCCCTACCTGCTCGCCCATCGCGGCGATCTGCACGCGGCGCTGGCGAGCGTCGTTCCTGCCGATGTCGTCAAGCTGAATCACAAGCTGGTTGGTCTCGACGAGACCGGCGATGGCGTCCGGCTGACCTTCGCCGACGGCACCAGCGCCGTTGCCGATGCGGTGGTCGGCGCGGACGGCGTGCATTCGACGGTGCGCGACATCCTGTTCGATACCGCGCCGGCCCGGTTCACCGGCCGCATCGCTTATCGCACCACCTATCCGGCCGCGCTGCTCGGCGGGGACAAGATCGACGACTGCACCAAATGGTGGGGCGAGGATCGCCACATCGTAATCTATTACGTCAAGCCCGACCGCAGCGAGGTCTATCTCGTGACCAGCCAGCCGGAGCCGGACTTTCGTGTCGAGTCATGGTCGGCGAAGGGTGACGTGCGCGACCTCCGCGCTTCGTTCGAAGGTTTCCATCCCCAGGTCGGAAAGGTGCTGGCGGCGTGTCCCGACGTGCACAAATGGGCGATCATGGATCGCGAGGCGCTTGATCGCTGGGCGGTCGGCAAGGTGACGCTGCTCGGCGATGCCTGCCATCCCATGACGCCCTACATGGCGCAGGGGGCGGCTATGGCGATCGAGGATGCCGCCGTGCTGTCGCGCTGCCTCGACGGCGCCGACCGCGATGGCGTTGCAGATGCATTCCGCCGTTTCGAGGCGACGCGGAAGGAGCGGACCACGCGGGTGCAGGAGACTTCGCGCGCGAATATCTGGCTGAAGGAACGGACCGATACGAGCTGGGTCTACGGCTACGACGCCTGGTCGGTGCCGCTGGCGGCCTGATCGCGCAGGCGTTCGCGTTCTTCCGCTTCGGCGAGCGCGCGCTGCGCGGCGGGGGGCAGCGGTTTCGGGTCCGCCGGCACCTCGACGATCTCATCGCTTCCGGTGGCCTGCGCGCTCAGCCGCTTCGTGTTGTCGATCGCGGCCGAGAGATCGAGCACGAAATCGACGACTGCGAAGACGGTGTTCAGAAGCGAGTCGGCCATGGTGCGTCCGTGGCAATGTCCTTCTGGTTGGTCGTGGCCGGCCCGGACCTGGTTCGATGCCGCGTGAACCGCGAAGCCCGTCGCCGCGACCAAGGCCTGTGAACCAGGCCATCACCGTGTCAACACCCCTCAATTTCCGCAAGGTCGCCGCGCTCCTCGCAGGTGCCGGGACGCTGTTCTGGCTCTACACCTTCTATTTCATCGCCCACGTCCCGCCCGGCGACGGCACCGGCTTTCAATGGCTCGCGGTCTTCCCGCTCGGCATGGTCTTCGGATTGTTCTTCCTGCCGGCCTGGCTGCTGGTCGCCATCGGGCGCCTGCCGCGGTTTACCACGGCCGTCGGTCTGTGCGGCCTGATCGCCTTCGCGATCATCTGGGCGCAGCTCCTCAACGAGTTTCCAAAATCGTAAAGCGAGCTCACGCCGCGTCGTCGAGCGCCGCGAGCCGTTCCGCCTCGGCGATGTCCTCGACCGTGTTGGCGTTGAAGAACGGGTCGAGCGGCTCAGCCGGCCAGGTCACCGTCGCGAGCGGATAGCGTGCGGTCCAGCGGTCGATCTTGCGGAGATCCTCGACGACGAGCGCGTGGCGCAGCTCATCGCGCAGGGCGACGCGCCACAGGCCGATCACCGGATGGGTCTGCTCGCCTGACGCCGCGACCGCGAGCTGCGCGTTCTCCCGCGCCCGTGCCTCATGCAGGCGCGCGACGAGATCGCGCGGCAGGAACGGGCAGTCGCCGGCGGCGCTCAGCACCCATTCCACGTCAGGCCGGTTCGCCGCGGTCCAGTCGAGCGCGGCCAAAATGCCGGCGAGCGGGCCAGGGAAGCCGGGGACGTCGTCGGCGACGACCTGCAAGCCGAAGGCCGCGAAGCGCGCGGGATCGCCGTTCGCATTAAGGATCAACCCACTGCACTGGGATCTCAGGCGCGCGATCACGCGCTCGAGGATGGTGCGACCGCCGATGGTGCGCATCGGCTTGTCGCCGCCGCCCATGCGACGTGCGAGGCCGCCGGCGAGCAGCACGCCTTGCGTCGCGGGAATGTCAGTCGTCACCACCTTCACCCTTGCGCTTGTGCCTGGCCGACTCTTCCTCGACGTAAGCGAGGTTCTGGTCGTAGACGATCCGTTCCTCGCCGGCGAGCGCGATGAAGCGCTTGCCGCGGGTGCGGCCGACCAGGGTCAGGCCGACCTGCCTTGCGAGGTCGACGCCCCAGGCGGTGAAGCCGGAGCGCGACACCAGGATCGGAATGCCCATACGGACAGTCTTGATCACCATCTCCGAAGTAAGGCGTCCCGTGGTGTAGAGGATCTTGTCCGAGGCATCGACGCCGTGGCGGTACATCCAACCGGCGATCTTGTCGACGGCGTTGTGGCGGCCGACGTCCTCGGTGTAGCAGAGCGGCTCGCCCTCCCTGCACAGCACGCAGCCATGGATCGCGCCGGCCTCGAGATACAGCGAGGGCATGGTGTTGATGGTCTGCGTCATCTGGTAGAGCCAGGAGGTGCGCAGCTCGGCCTTCGGCAGCGCAACGCTCTCGACCGCTTCGAGCAGATCGCCGAAGGCGGTGCCCTGCGCGCAGCCCGAGGTCTGCGTGCGCTTTTTCAGCTTGGCTTCGAAATTGGTGTTGTGCTCGGTGCGCACAACGACCACCTGAAGATCGTCGTCGTATTCGACCTCGGTGACCACATCACTATATTTCAGCATGTTCTGGTTCAGCAGGTAGCCGAGCGCCAGATATTCGGGGTAGTCGCCGATCGTCATCATGGTGACGATCTCCTGGGCGTTCAGGTAGAGCGTCAACGGCCGCTCCATCGGCACCTTGATCTCGACCCTGGCGCCGGTCTGGTCGGTCCCGGTCACGCTCTGGGTCAGGCGCGGGTCGTCCGGATTGGGGACGATCAGGGGCACGGGAGCTTTGTCGATCTTCATCATGGCGGCGACGTTAGCATGACATTCGGGTCAAGCCGATATAAGCATGCGGGGCAATGGGCAAAATGCCTCCGCTCGTCATTGCGAGCGCAGCGAAGCAATCCAGAATTTTCGGCGGCGGCAGCCTGGATTGCTTTGCTACGCTCGCAATGACGGGGAGAGGCCGCAGGTTCCATCGGCCAGGGCGCCGTTGGCGGAGATCGAACGGTTATGAAAGTCATCGGCCTTGCAGGCTGGAGCGGTGCGGGCAAGACCACGCTGTTGACGCGGCTGATCCCCCATTTCAACGCGCAAGGCCTGCGCGTCTCCGTCATCAAGCACGCGCATCACCAGTTCGACGTCGACGTGCCCGGCAAGGATTCCTGGCGCCATCGCGAGGCCGGCGCAGCCGAGGTGCTGGTGGCCTCGTCGAACCGATGGGCCTTGATGCATGAACTGCGCGGGGCCGCGGAGCCGCGGCTGCCGGAATTATTGAGCAAGCTTTCCGCGGTCGATCTCGTCGTGGTCGAGGGCTTCAAGCGCGAGCCGCATCGCAAGATCGAGGTGCATCGCGCCGCCAACGGCAAGCCGCTGCTGTTTCCGGACGATCCCGGAATTGCCGGGATTGCGACCGATATCGCGATTGACACGCGCCTGCCGACTGTCCATCTCGATGATATCGAGGCTGCCGCGGCGCTGATGCTGCGTGCGGCGATGCCGGTCGAGGAAGCGGTGGCAAAGAGCGCCGCGATGCGCTGACGAGGCACCATGGCGCAACTGTCGGACGATTGTTTTGCCTTCGGCGGACCGATGATGTCGGTCGACGATGCCGTTGGCCTGATCACCACGCGCGTCAATGCGATTGCCGATCTCGAAACGGTGAGCCTTGTCGATGCGGACGGCCGCGTGCTGGCGCAGGATATTGCCGCGCCGCTGCCGCTGCCGCCGTTCACGAACTCCGCCGTCGACGGCTACGCCGTGCGCAACGCGGATCTTCCGCAAGCTGAGGAGCAGGCATTCCCGCTCGACGGCCGCATCCAGGCCGGCGGTCTTGCGCAGGCCCCGATCAGGCCCGGTCACACCGCGCGCATCTTCACGGGCGCGCCGATGCCTCCGGATGCCGAGACCGTCTTCATGCAGGAGGACGTCCGCATCGATGCAACGGGCAAGATCGTGCTGCCGCCGGGGCTGAAGCCGGGCGCCAATGTCCGGCCCGCAGGCGAGGACATTCCGCAGGGGCAAGTGGCGCTGCGCGCCGGCCAGCGCTTGCGGCCGCAGCATGTCGCGCTGGCGGCGGCGTTTGGTTTGACCGGGCTCGACGTGGTCAGGCGCATTCGCGTCGCGGTGTTCTCGACCGGCGACGAGCTGGCTTCGCCCGGCGAGCCGCGCGCGGCCTCGCAGCTGTTCGACTCCAACCGTTTCATGCTGATGGCGATGCTGCGCCGGCTCGGCTGCGAGGTCAGCGACCTCGGCATCCTGCGCGACGAGCGCGCCTCGCTGGCGAATGGCCTGAAGCAGGTCGCGGGTGCGCACGATCTGATTCTCACCACCGGCGGCGTCTCGACCGGCGAGGAGGATCACGTCAAGGCGGCGGTCGAGAGCATCGGCTCGCTCGTGCTGTGGCGGATGGCGATCAAGCCCGGGCGTCCCGTGGCAATGGGCATCATCGACGGCACCCCGCTGATCGGATTGCCCGGCAATCCGGTCGCGAGTTTCGTCACCTTCGTTCACGTGGTGCGACCGACCGTGCTGTCGCTCGCCGGCGGTCTGCCGGAACCGCTGCGGCCGATCCCGGTGCGCGCGGCATTCACCTACAAGAAGAAGATCGGCCGGCGCGAATATGTGCGTGCCTCGTTGCGGCGCGGGGAGGACGGTGCCCTCGAGGCCGTCAAGTTCCCGCGCGAAGGGGCAGGCCTGCTGTCGTCGCTGGTCGAGACCGACGGGCTCATCGAACTCGGTGAGGACATCACACGCGTCGAGCCGGGGCAGGGCGTAGGTTTCCTGTCCTATGCCGATCTGCTCTAGGGCGGTTGCGTTGACGCCGCCGCATCGCCCCGCCATGTTGCGCCCATGACCAGAACGACGCTCGATCTCACCGGACTGAAATGCCCGCTGCCTGCCTTGAAGACCCGCAAGGCGCTGAAACCGTTACAGCCGGGCGATCAACTCGAAGTGCACTGCACCGACCCGCTGTCGGTGATTGACATTCCGAACCTGATCCGCGAGACGGGCGACACGGTGGAGATCACGGAGCGCAACGAGGCGCGCATCGTGTTCTTGATAGAAAAAGTCGATGTATCGATAGAGAAAACGAATGGTGCACTGCCGTCGTAGTGCGCGGTCACTCTGCTGATACCTACCATTTGTCTATCGACATCAAGCATGGCTTCTGCCCCAATTGACTTTCTCCGTGCAGGCGCGGAGGTTGAGTCTTGTCTGCGATACGCGGATCAAGGGGCCACATCAGAAGCTTGCACGGTGTACCGGCATAGAGCCCCGCTTCAGGGGTTAACGACTCGGATGCGCGTGACGATCCTGGCGCGTGTCGGATGATTGTGCGGAGCAGCAGGGACAACAGCTGCGCCGCAATGGGCTGAGGAACAGGATAGTCGCGGCAGGCCGCTCAGAAGGGTGGCTGCAGGGGAGGAGTGCATGGCAACTGTTGAGAGCGCTGGGACCATTACGGGTGGCGGCGCGGGTTTTCTTGATCGCGAACGGACCATCGCGACCGCCGGCTTCAATCGCTGGCTGGTGCCGCCTGCGGCGCTGTGCATCCATCTCTGCATCGGCATGGCCTACGGCTTCTCGGTGTTCTGGCTGCCGCTGTCGCGCGCGATCGGATTGACCGCGCCGAAGACCTGCGGCGACATCTCGTTGTTCCAGGAGCTGTTCACGACCAGCTGCGACTGGAAGGTCGCCAGCATGGGCTGGATGTACACGCTGTTCTTCGTGCTGCTGGGCATCGCGGCCGCGGTGTGGGGCGGCTGGCTGGAGCGGGTGGGTCCGCGCAAGGCCGGCTTCGTCTCGGCGCTGTGCTGGTGCGGCGGCCTCTTCCTCGGTGCGATCGGCATCTACACCCATCAGCTCTGGCTGCTGTGGCTGGGCTCGGGCGTGATCGGCGGCATCGGTCTCGGCCTCGGCTACATCTCGCCGGTGTCCACGCTGGTGAAGTGGTTTCCGGACCGCCGCGGCATGGCGACCGGCATGGCCATCATGGGCTTCGGCGGCGGCGCCATGATCGGCGCGCCGCTGGCGAACCTGTTGATGAACTATTTCAAGAGCCCGACCTCGGTCGGCGTCTGGGAAACCTTCGTCGCGATGGGCGTCATCTACTTCGTGTTCATGATGATCGGTGCGTTCCGCTATCGCCTGCCGCCGCCCGGCTGGCAGCCGGAGGGCTGGACCCCGCCGGTCAAGGCGAACGCGATGATCTCGAAGAACAACGTCCATCTCAACGACGCGCACAAGACGCCGCAGTTCTGGCTGATCTGGTGGGTGCTCTGCCTGAACGTGTCGGCGGGTATCGGCGTGATCGGCATGGCCTCGCCGATGCTGCAGGAGATCTTCGCGGGCAAGCTGATCGGCCTGCCTGACGTCGGCTTCAACGCGCTCGATGCCGGACAGAAGGCGCAGATCGCCGCGATCGCCGCGGGCTTCGCCGGACTGCTGTCGCTGTTCAACATCGGCGGCCGCTTCTTCTGGGCATCGCTGTCGGACAAGATCGGGCGGAAGAACACCTACTACACGTTCTTCATCCTCGGCATCGTGCTCTACGCGCTGGCGCCGACCTTCGCGGCGATGGGTTCGAAGCTGCTGTTCGTGGTCGGCTTCGGCATCATCCTGTCGATGTATGGCGGCGGCTTCGCCACCGTGCCGGCCTATCTGGCCGACATGTTCGGCACACAGTTCGTCGGCGCCATCCACGGCCGTCTGCTGACGGCGTGGTCGACTGCCGGCATCATCGGTCCCGTCGTGGTGAACTACATCCGCGAGTTCCAGCTCGCGGCCGGCGTTCCGCGCGACCAGCTCTACAACACGACGATGTACATCCTGTGCGCCATGCTGATCGCAGGCCTGATCTGCAACTACCTGATCAAGCCGGTCGATTCGAAGTGGCACATGAAGGACGCCGACGTTGCCAAGCTGCAGGCCGCCAGCGCCAGCGCAGCTGCCGCAGGGCCGCACGGCTCCTACGGCATCGGCTTTGGCGGGCTTGATGCCAAGGCGGCGCTGTTCTGGGCGATCGTCGGCCTTCCCCTGCTCTGGGGGGTCTGGAAGACGCTGGAGAGCGCGGTCAAGATATTCTGACCGCCGTCGAGATAGCCGCGGGATGCCCAGGCATCCCGCGGCCTCTGCCTTTTAGACATCACCAGGAATGGGACTTAGGGGGACCTCCATGCTTCGCACCCGTATCTGCCTCGCCGCCATGCTGCTGGCGGCAAGCGTTCACACCGCGTCCGCACAGACTGCTACAGCGCCCGCCACACCGGCCGCGACGACCGAAGCCAAGCCGGGCAAGATCAAGCTGACGATGCAGAAGCTGAAGGACATGAAGGCCAAGTGGGCGGCCAACAAGCCCAAGCTCAAGGCCTGCCGCGGCGAGGTGAAGACCAAGGGTCTGACCGGCGACGACCGCTGGTTCTTCATCGAAGAGTGCATGAACAAGAGCTGAGATCAGGTTCCGCCGTGCGTTTGCGTGAAGGGGCATGGCAGCAACGCTGCTTGCCCCTAAATGATTATAGAGACGTTCTAAATTTACTTGGCGTCTGGTATACCAGAGGCTAGAGTTGCCTGGAATGAGACCTGATCCGCGGGATGCGGCGATGCGGTTCCCACGTGTCAGGTCCGGAAATAGGGGCGGATCGCGAAGGCAATTCCGCCCTGAGGTCATCGCGCTTTTGAGGAGAACGCGACGTTTCCATGAGCAGCAACGACGACGTTCACAAGGTCAGGGAATTCGAGCATCCGGGCGAGGGGCGCCGACGCGCCAAGGCCACGCCCAAGGGACGGCAGGTCGATCCGACCGCCGCGCATGAGATCGAGCAATTGCTCGGCGACCGCCCGCGGCGGCGCGATCTCCTGATCGAATATCTGCACCTGATCCAGGACAAGTATCACCAGATCTCGGCCGCGCATCTCGCAGCGCTCGCCGACGAGATGAAGCTCGCCTTCGCCGAAGTCTTCGAGACCGCGACCTTCTATGCGCATTTCGACGTGGTGAAGGAAGGCGAAGCCGACATCCCGCCGCTGACCATCCGCGTCTGCGATTCGCTGACCTGCGCGATGCTCGGCGGCGAAAAGCTGCTCGAGGATCTGCAGAGCGCCTCCGGTCCCGGCATCCGCGTCGTCCGCGCGCCCTGCGTCGGCCGCTGCGACACCGCGCCCGCCGCGGAAGTCGGCCACAATTTCGTGGACCATGCCACGGTCGCCAACGTCATGGCGGCGGCGAAGGGCGGCGACACCCACGCGCACCTGCCCAGATATATCGACTACGACGCCTATGTCGCCGGCGGCGGCTACAAGCTGCTCAATCGGCTGCGTTCCGGCGAGTTGTCCAAGGACGACCTCTTGAAGTCGCTCGACGATGCCTCGCTGCGCGGCCTCGGCGGCGCCGGCTTCCCGACGGGACGCAAATGGCGCGCGGTGCTGGGCGAGCCCGGTCCGCGCCTGATGGCGATCAACGGCGACGAGGGCGAGCCCGGCACGTTCAAGGACCGCGTCTATCTCGAGAGCGATCCGCACCGCTTCATCGAGGGCATGCTGATCGGCGCGCATGTGGTGCAGGCCTCCGACGTCTACATTTACTTGCGCGACGAATATCCGGCCTCGCGCGAGATTCTCGAGCGCGAGATCGCAAAGCTTCCCGCAGGCAGCCCGACGCTGCACATGCGCCGCGGCGCCGGCGCCTACATCTGCGGCGAGGAATCCTCGCTGCTGGAAAGCATCGAGGGCAAGCGCGGCCTGCCCCGGCACAAGCCGCCCTATCCGTTCCAGGTCGGCCTGTTCGGACTGCCGACGCTGATCAACAATATCGAGACGCTGTGGTGGGTGCGCGACATCGTCGAGAAGGGCGCCGACTGGTGGAAGGGCCATGGCCGCCATGAGCGTCACGGCCTGCGCAGCTTCTCGGTCTCGGGCCGCGTGAAAAATCCCGGCATGAAGCTGGCGCCATCCGGCATCACCGTGCGCGAACTGATCGACGAATATTGCGGCGGCATGGCCGACGGCCACCAGTTCTACGCCTACCTGCCCGGCGGCGCCTCCGGCGGCATCCTGCCGGCATCGATGGACGACATTCCGCTCGATTTCGGCACGTTGGAAAAATACGGCTGCTTCATCGGCTCGGCGGCGATCGTGATCCTGTCGCAGAAGGACAGCGTGCGCGCAGCCGCACTGAACCTGATGAAGTTCTTCGAGGACGAGAGCTGCGGCCAGTGCACACCGTGCCGCGTCGGAACCCAGAAGGCGGCGCAGCTGATGCAGAAGCCGGTCTGGAACCGGGCATTGCTGGAGGAATTGAGCCAGGCGATGCGCGATGCCTCGATTTGCGGGCTCGGACAGGCGGCATCGAATCCGCTGTCCTCCGTGATCAAATATTTCCCTGACGAGTTCAAGGAAGCGGCCGAATGACGAAGATTACGTTCGAGCTCGACGGCAAGCAGGTCGAGGCCAATCCCGGCGAGACGATCTGGCAGGTCGCAAAGCGCCAAGGCCGCGAGATCCCGCATCTGTGCTATTCGCCGGCGCCAGACTATCGCCCCGACGGCAATTGCCGCGCCTGCATGGTCGAGATCGAGGGCGAGCGCGTGCTGGCGGCGTCCTGCAAGCGCACGCCGTCGGTCGGCATGAAGGTGAAGACAGAATCCGCGCGCGCGACTGCGGCGCAGAAGATGGTGATGGAGCTGCTCGTCGCCGACCAGCCGGCGCGCGAGACCAGCCACGATCCGGATTCCAAATTCTGGCACTGGGCCGAGACCACGGGCGTCACCGAGAGCCGCTTCCCCGCCGCCGAGCGCTGGGAGGCCGACGCCAGCCATCCGGCGATGCGCGTCAATCTCGACGCCTGCATCCAGTGCGGCCTGTGCGTGCGCGCCTGCCGCGAGGTCCAGGTCAACGACGTCATCGGCATGGCCTATCGCAGCCACGGCTCGAAGATCGTGTTCGACTTCGACGATCCCATGGGCGAGTCCACCTGCGTGGCCTGCGGCGAGTGCGTGCAGGCCTGTCCGACCGGCGCGCTGATGCCCGCCGTGATGCTGGACGAGAACCAGACCCGCGTCACCTATGCCGATAGGAAGGTGGATTCGCTCTGCCCGTTCTGCGGCGTCGGCTGCCAGGTGACCTATGAGGTCAAGGACGAGAAGGTCATTTATGCGGAAGGCCGCGACGGCCCCGCCAATCACAATCGCCTCTGCGTCAAGGGCCGCTTCGGCTTCGACTACATCCACCATCCGCACCGCCTGACAAAGCCGCTGGTGCGGCTGCCGAATGCGAAGAAGGATTCCAACGACCAGGTTGATCCCGCCAATCCCTTCACCCATTTCCGTGAAGCGAGCTGGGAAGAGGCGCTCGACATCGCCGCCAAGGGCCTCGTCAAGATCCGCGACGAGAAGGGCGTGAAGGCGCTCGCGGGCTTCGGTTCGGCCAAGGGCTCGAACGAAGAGGCCTATCTGTTCCAGAAGCTGGTGCGCACCGGCTTCGGCTCGAACAATGTCGACCATTGCACGCGCCTGTGCCACGCCTCGTCGGTGGCGGCGCTGTTCGAAGGCCTGAGCTCCGGCGCGGTGTCGGCACCGTTCTCGGCGGCGATGGACGCCGAGGTGATTATCGTGATCGGCGCCAACCCGACCGTGAACCATCCGGTCGCCGCCACCTTCATCAAGAACGCGGTCAAGCAGAATGGCGCCAAGCTGTTCGTGATGGATCCGCGCCGGCAGTCGCTGTCGCGGCACGCGACCAAGCATCTCCAGTTCAAGCCCGGCTCCGACGTCGCCATGCTGAATGCGATGATCAACACGATCATCACCGAAGGCCTGACCGACGATCAGTACATCGCCGGCTACACCGAGGGTTACGAGGACCTCAAGGAGAAGATCAAGGAATTCACGCCGGAGAAGATGGAAGCGATCTGCGGCATCCCGGCGCAAACGCTGCGCGAGGTTGCCCGGACCTATGCGCGTGCAAAGTCGTCCATCATCTTCTGGGGCATGGGCATCAGCCAGCACGTCCACGGCACCGACAATGCGCGCTGCCTGATCGCGCTGGCGCTGATCACCGGCCAGGTCGGCCGTCCCGGCACCGGCCTGCATCCGCTGCGCGGCCAGAACAACGTGCAGGGCGCCTCCGACGCCGGCCTGATCCCGATGTTCCTGCCGGACTATCAGCCGGTCGGCCGCGACGACATGCGCGGTGCTTTCGAGAAGCTCTGGCAGCAGGAGCTCGATCCCGTCCGCGGTCTGACCGTGGTCGAGATCATGAACGCGATCCATGCCGGCGAAATCACGGGCATGTATATCGAGGGTGAGAACCCCGCGATGTCCGACCCTGATCTGCAGCACGCGCGCCAGGCGCTCGCCATGCTGGATCACCTCGTGGTGCAGGATCTCTTCGTCACCGAGACCGCATTCCACGCCGACGTCATCCTGCCGGCCTCGGCCTTCGCGGAGAAGGACGGATCCTTCACCAACACCGATCGCCGCGTGCAGCTCGCGCGCCAGGTGATCAAGCCGCCGGGCGATGCGCGGCAGGATCTCTGGATCATCCAGGAGATCGGCAAGCGCATGGGCCTGCCGTGGAATTATGCCGGCCCCGGCGACGTCTTCACGGAGATGGCAGAGCTGATGCCGTCGCTGAAGAACATCACCTGGGAACGGCTGGTGCGCGAAGGCGCGGTGACCTATCCCGTCGACGATCCGAACAAGCCCGGCAACGAGATCATCTTCACCACGGGCTTCCCGACCGCCAGCGGTCGCGGCAAGATCGTGCCGGCCAAGGTCATCCCGCCGGATGAATTGCCGGACGCCGAATATCCGATGGTGCTGTCGACCGGCCGCGTGCTGGAGCATTGGCACACGGGGTCGATGACCCGCCGTGCGCAGGTGCTCGATCAGATCGAGCCGGAGGCGGTCGCCTTCATGTCGCCGAAGGACATGCGCAAGAAGAAGCTCGCGCCCGGCGATTTCATTCGCCTCGAGACCCGCCGCGGCGCCGTCGAGGTCAAGGTCCGCTCCGACCGCGACGTGCCGGAAAACATGGTGTTCATGCCGTTCTGCTACGCGGAGGCGGCAGCCAATCTGCTCACCAACCCCGCGCTTGATCCGTTCGGCAAGATCCCGGAGTTCAAGTTCTGCGCGGCCAGGGCCGAGCGGGCGGAAATGCGGGACGCGGCGGAGTAAGGCAACGCCGCCATCGTTTGGCGGCACACTGTCTCCGGCCACCGCTGTCGTCCCGGCGAAGGCCGGGACCCATACCGCGTGATCTATCGAGTGCGGATGGTGGCAGTACCGGACCACGCGTCTTCGCCAAATTCCTCCCTGGGGTTATGGGTCCCGGCCTTCGCCGGGACGACGGCTGAGTGTGCGGCGCGCGTGCGCCTGCTTCGCTCAGCGGGACGACGGTGCTACACATGACCCATGTCCAAAGCCACCCCAGCCACACGCGCGCTTGACGCCGTCCGCGTTGCCTTCACCGTTCACACCTACGACTACGATCCCGACGCCGAGAGCATCGGGCTGCAGGCGGCGGCTGCGCTCGGCGAAGACCCGGCGCGCGTGCTGAAGACGCTGATGGCGCTGGTCGACGGCAAGCCGGTCTGCGTGGTCGTGCCGTCCGATCAGGAAGTCTCCATGAAGAAGCTCGCCGCCGCCGCGGGCGGCAAGTCGGCTCAGATGATGAAGCCGCCGGAGGCCGAACGGGTCACCGGCTTCAAGGTCGGCGGCATCAGCCCGTTCGGACAGCGGAAGCCGGTGCCCACCGTGATCGAGCAGAGCGCGCTCGCGCATGACCTAGTCTATCTCAATGGCGGACAGCGCGGTTTGCAGGTGCGGCTCAAGCCCACCGACGCGCGGGATGTCCTGAAGGCGGTCGTCGCGGATGTGCTGGCGTGAACGCGATGGAGCGGGATCGTGAGGTGGCCGCAGCTCCTGTGGCTCCAGGCCCTGTTCTGGTTCTGCCTTCCGGCCGAGGCGCATCAGATCAACCTCGTGACGGCGCGGCTCGCGCTGGCCGCCGACCGCATGGTGAGCGTCGAGCTCGGCTTGAAGGGCAGCGATGTCGATCGCCTGATCGGCACCAAGACCTATGATGTAAGGCAGGATGCGGTCGATCCGGCCGCGGTGGACGCGGCGCGGGCGGCCATCCTTGCCTATTTTGCCGCGCACCTGGCCGTGACGGCCGGCGGCGCGGCCTGCCCGCCGGGTGATGCAGCCATCCTGCCCGACGGTGACGGCATCATCTATCGCAACAGCTTCGCCTGCGCGAACCTGGCAGGCGACGTCGTCTATCATTCCACTGTGCTGACCGAGAAGGACAAGACCGCGCGCCAGGTGGTGCTGATTGCGGGAGGTCAGTCCGAGACGCAGGCCTTGCTCGATGCCGGCACGACGGCGGTCACGCTCTCGACGGCACCGCCGCTGCTCGCGACCATGCAGCGCTATCTCCTGACCGGCATCGAGCACATCTTTCTCGGTTACGATCACATCGCCTTTCTGATCGCGGTCGTGTTGTGGGCGCGCCGACCCGTTCCGGTCATCAAGATCGTCACCGCCTTCACCCTCGCTCACTCGCTGACATTGTCGCTGGCGGCCTTGGACGTGCTGGTCATCCCGAGCCGCATCGTGGAGTCCGCGATCGCGGCGTCGATTGTGTTCGTGGCGGTCGAGAACTTCTTTTCGCGCGACATCGACAGGCGCTGGCGCGTGGCCTTTCTGTTTGGCCTGATCCACGGCTTCGGCTTCGCCGGTGCGCTTCGCGAGATCGGCCTGCCACCGGATGCGATCGTCCCGGCGCTGGCAGCCTTCAATCTCGGCGTCGAGATCGGGCAGATCGCGATCGTCGCGGTCGCGCTGCCGGTGCTCGGCCTGCTGGACCGGCTGAACGGGCGCGGTCGGGACGAGCCGGCGAGAGCGGCGGGGATCGTCTACACGATGTCCGCGGCCATCGGGCTGCTTGGCAGCTACTGGCTGCTGACGCGCGTGTTCGAGGTGTGATCGGACAGGCCGGCTATTGCTTCTGCAACAATTTCAGCCGGCAGCGCAGCGCCTCGCGGATATGCGCGCGCGCGAGCTGCTTGGCCTTGTCGCCGTCGCGCGCGGCGATGGCGTCGATGATCGCCTGGTGTTCGCCGTGGCTGGTCGCGGGCCGCCCTGTCACGGTGAATGTGGTCGGGCCGAGGAGGGCGATCCAGTCCTGCAACTCCCGTGAAGCGTTGTCGAGATAGCGGTTGCGCGCCGCGCGGCAGATCGCCTCGTGAAAGCCGCGGTTGAGCTTCGCCATCTCGGTGGCATCGGCCGCGGACGCCTCGACAAAGGCGTGCTCGATGTCCCTGAGTGCGTCGATCTCCGTGGCCGAGGCGTGCTCGGCCGCAAGGCGCGCGGCGGCGCCCTCCATGATCTCGCGCATGGCGTAGAGCTCCAGCACTTCCGAGATGTCGAGATTGCGCACGATCAGGCCGCGGCCGCCGGCGGGCTCGACGAAGCCGCGCGCTGCGAGGCGGCCCAGCGCCTCGCGCACCGGCGTGCGGCTGACTTTCAGCCGCTGCGCGACCTCCTCCTCGCGCAGGCGGTCGCCGGCACGGTAGCTGCCGGCCTGCAGCGCCTCGCACAGCGAGCGGAACACGGCCTCGCCGAGCGCCACGCCGGCGCCGCGTGCGATCGATCCGCCTGTCTTTGCCGGACGTCTGGCCATGTTCCCTCGACGCGCATCCTGCCCATGCAGAGATGCCGCTTGCGTCGTTTTTGTATATCTTTGTATACAAAGGTGCGCAATGGCGGACCGCATTGACCACGAAACGCCGGCGGACAGAATGTCTCCAGCTTCGCCGCATCGGACAGAGGGCATGAGCAGCAAATACGACGTGCTGGTGATCGGCGGCGGCAACGCGGCGCTGTGCGCGGCGATCAGCGCCCGGCGTGCCGGCGCGTCCGTCCTCGTGCTCGAAGGTGCGCCGAAATTCTACCGCGGCGGCAACACCCGCCATACCCGCAACATGCGCTGCGCCCACGACGCGGCGACCGAAATCCTCACCGGCCCCTACACCGAGGAGGAGTTCTGGGAGGATCTGCTGCGCGTGACCGGCGGGCAGACCGACGAGGCGCTCGCCCGTCACATGATCCGGGAGTCCAAGGATATCCTGAACTGGATCGTGGAGCAGGGCGTACGCTGGCAGCCCTCGCTCGGCGGCACGCTGAGCCTTGGCCGCACCAACTCGTTCTTCCTCGGCGGCGGCCGGGCGATGCTGAACGCGCTCTATCTCACCGCTGAACGGCTCGGTGTCGACGTCGAATACGATGCCGAGGTGACCGACCTCGTGATCGAGGACGGCATGTTCCTGGCCGCCCGCCTCAAGCGGCCGATCGATGGCGCGAACGAGATCCGCGCGACGTCGCTGGTTGCCGCCGCCGGCGGCTTCGAGGCCAACATCGAATGGCTGAAGCAATATTGGGGCGAAGCCGCCGACAATTTCCTGATCCGCGGCACGCCCTATAATCGCGGCTCGATCCTGAAGATGCTGCTCGACAAGGGCGTGCAGGAGGTTGGCGATCCCACCCAGTGCCATGCGGTCGCGATCGACGCCCGCGCACCGAAATTCGACGGCGGCATCATCACGCGTCACGATTCCGTCGTGTTCGGCATCGTCGTCAACAAGCATGCGCAGCGCTTCTACGACGAGGGCGAGGACATCTGGCCGAAGCGCTACGCGATCTGGGGCCGTCTGGTCGCGGCGCAGCCCGACCAGATCGCCTACATCATCTTCGATTCCACGGTCGTGACCAGCTTCATGCCGACGCTGTTCCCGCCGATCGCCGGGAAAACGATTGCCGAGCTCGCCGGCAAGCTCGAACTCGATCCGGCCGCGCTGGAAAAGACCATCACCGAGTTCAACGCGGCGGTGCGCCCCGGCACCTTCGACCACACAATTCTGGATGACTGCGTGACCGAGGGCATCACGCCACCCAAGACGCACTGGGCGCGCAAGATCGAGACGCCGCCTTATCTTGCTTATCCGGTCCGGCCCGGCATCACCTTCACCTATCTCGGCACGCGCGTGAACAAGGAGGCGCGGATGCTGATGGCCGACGGCAAGCCGTCCGCCAACATGTTTGCGGCCGGCGAGATCATGGCGGGCAATGTGCTCGGCAAGGGCTATGCGGCCGGCATGGGCATGACCATCGGTAGCGTGTTCGGACGTATCGCGGGGCATGAAGCGGCGCGCCACGCCAAGAACTAGGGATCAAGAAGAAAGACAAGGGGAGAAACCATGTCACGCATTGCCATTGCTTCGACTGCGGCGCTGCTGATGGTCGGCCACGCCCGCGCCGCCGAGCCGATCACCCTGCGCGACATGGGGTCGTTCCACGTCGGTGGGCGCCTTGTCGAGATCTCCGGCAAGCCGGTGAAGGAGGTCGTGTTCGCCCCCGGCGGCGTGCCGGCCAAGGTCGATCCCAACGGGACTTATCAGGTCGAGCAGATGTACGTGCAGTATTTCCTGCCGGCGAGCGAGAAGGGGGCCTATCCGCTGCTGATGTGGCACGGTGGCGGACTGACCGGCGTCACCTACGAGACCACGCCCGACGGACGCGAAGGCTGGCTGAACTACTTCCTGCGCAAGGGGTGGGCGGTCTACAATTCCGACGCGGTGGAGCGCGGGCGCGCAGGCTGGGCGCAATATCCTGACATCTTCAAGAGCGAGCCGGTTTTCCTCACCACGTCCAATCCGTTCGAGCGCTTCCGCATCGGCGACGGGCCCAACTCCTACGATCCGGATCCCGCCAAGCGAAAGGTGCTGCCGGGCAACCAGTTTCCGGTCGAGGGCTACGAGAACTTCGTCAAGCAGAACGTCCCGCGCTGGACCACGACGGACGATGCGACGATCGCCGCCTATATCGCCGAGATCGATCGCGTCGGCCCCTCGGTGCTCCTGTTCCACAGCCAGGCCGGCAGCTTCGGCTTCAAGGTGGCGCAAGCCCGGCCCGACAAGGTCAAGGCGCTGATCGCGATCGAGCCGGCCGGCCTCGGCGACCCCGCCAGGGCGGATGTGCTGAAGAACATCCCGACCCTCATCATCTATGGCGACTATATCGAGAAAGACTCGCGCTGGCCCAAGATCCGGGCGAACGGCATCGCCTTCGCCGGCGCCATCAAGGCGGCCGGGGGCAGTGTCGACATCGTCGATCTCCCGCAGGCCGGCATCAAAGGCAATTCGCACATGGTGATGATGGACAAGAACAACCTCGAGGTAGCGGGCCTGATCCAGAAATGGCTCGAGACCAAGGGCCTGACGAAGTAGAGCCATGCACGGAACCAGAATTTTGGACGAAGCCGATCGTCTGATGACGGTCTGCAATTCCTGCCGCTACTGCGAGGGTCTTTGCGCGGTATTTCCCGCCATGGAGATGCGCCGCGCTTTCTCCGACGGCGATCTCAACTACCTCGCCAATCTCTGTCATTCCTGCGGCGCCTGCTATGTCGACTGCCAGTTCTCGCCGCCGCACGAATTCAACGTGAACGTTCCCCAGACGCTCGCGATCGCGCGGGCCGAGTCCTATGCGGCCTACGCCTGGCCGCGGGCGCTGTCCGGCGCCTTCGCGCGCAACGGGCTCGTCATCAGCGTCGTCGCCGCGCTGAGCATGGCGGCTTTCATTTTCGGTTTCGCCGCGCTGAACGACCGCAGCGTGCTGTTCGGCGTCCACACCGGGCCCGGCGCCTTTTACAGGCTGATGCCGCACAACGCGATGGCCGCGTTGTTCAGCGTTGCCTTCCTCTACGCCATTCTCGCGCTGGTCATGAGCGTGCGCGCGTTCTGGCGCGACATCAGCCCGCCGATCGGCGGCCGCGCCGAGGGCGGCTCGATCTTGCAGGCGATCCGCGATGCCGGCGAGCTGCGCTATCTCCATGGCGGCGGCGTCGGCTGCTACAACGAGGACGACAAGCCCGCCGACCGGCGCAAGCTGTATCACCATCTGACGTTCTACGGCTTCCTGCTCTGCTTCGCCGCGACGTCCCTGGGCACGCTGTATCATTATCTCCTCGGCCGCGAGGCGCCCTATCCGTGGTGGGACCTGCCTGTCGTGCTGGGCACGCTCGGCGGCGTCGGCCTGATCGTCGGGCCGGTCGGGCTGTTCACCGCCAAGATGCGGCGCGATCCGGCGCTGCTCGACGAGAACCGCTACGGCATGGACGTCGGCTTCATCGCCATGCTGTTCCTGACCGGCCTCACCGGCATGCTGCTTCTGGTCCTGCGTGAGACCGCTGCGATGGGACCGCTGCTGGCGCTGCATCTCGGCGCGGTGTTCGCGCTGTTCATCACCATGCCTTATGGCAAGTTCGTCCACGGCATCTATCGCTTCGTGGCCCTGGTTCGCTACGCGCAGGAGCGGCGCAGCGAAGCCGGCTCTTGAGGGGCATGCAGGGCTGACGTATCTCTTGGGCCGTTCGCGCGACGCGCGAATCGGTCGGGGAGCCTTGCCTCATGTACATGTTTCTGCCGTTCCTGCTGGCGCTCGCGGGCTGTGCCTCCGTCTGGCGTGCGCGCGCGGGACTGAGCTATGTGATGTGGGGCGCAACGGTCGTCGTGACGGTCGCATGGTTTTTCCACCACGCGACCGATCCCCTGAAATTCTCGTTCTGACGGTGTCGAGATGAACAGCGCGGGGATGGGCGAGCAACGACCGGTCGGCGCGATCCTGAACATGCTTGGCTTGCTCGGGATTTCGCTGATCCTGACAGTCGCATTCACCTACCAGCTTGCGCTCGGCGAACTGCCCTGTCCGCTTTGCCTGCTGCAGCGAGCCGGGTTCATCGCAATCGGCATGGGCTTCCTATTCAACATGCGTCTCGGCGAGCGTCCCTCGCACTACGCGATGATCCTCATTGCCTGCCTTGTCACGGGCGTCATTGCGATGCGGCAGGTCTCGCTGCATCTGGCGCCCGGCGATCCCGGATACGGTTCGGCGCTGTGGGGCCTGCATTTCTACACCTGGGCGCTGATCGCGGCGGTAGGTGTGGTGTCCTATGTCGCGCTGGTGTTTGTCCTGAAGGATGCGACCGGCAGGCGAGAGGCGGATGAGCCCGTGACCGGGCTCGCGCCGAACGTGGTCTTTGCAGTCTTCGCATTGCTGGTTGCCGCAAATCTCCTGTCCACCGTGCTGGAGTGTGGCGCAGGTCAGTGCGACGACAATCCGGCCCGCTACCTCCTGCTCAGGTGACAGGGGCGGTGCGGAAGTGGCCGTAGCGCAGAAAGGTGATCGTCTGTTCGATCGCGGCGGTGTGACGCGGCAGTCCGGTGTGGGACGCCTTCACGACGACATGGTCGGTCATGCCGGTCAGCATCGCGCTTTGCACCGACACCCGCCCGTCATTCGGCTTCGGCAGAACTAGGAGGGCGGCGACGGGATCGATGAAGCGGTTTCCGGCGATCACGCCGACGGGGTAGTCCACGGAGGGCAGGGCGCGGATCGCAGTCGTAAGTTCAAGTCCAGCCGGGCCGTAGAACGCGCGGTAGAGGCGGGATCCGCTGAGGAGATCTGCGACCTCGCTGCCGCTATTCGGCGTGCCCAGCATCACGACGCGGCCAAGCCGGGCCGGCCGGTGTTTCGCGATATAGGCGCGGGCGACGAGGCCGCCCATCGAATGCGCGACGAAATGCAGCGGCGAGTCACGCTCGGCGAAGCGGGCGATCGCCGGGTGAATGTCATCAGCAAGTGCAGCGATCGGCTTGCTGCGGCTGGGATAGTCGATGTTGAGCGTCGTGAATCCGCTTCCCTGGAGCGCTCGTTCCAGCTTGGTTAGGGACGCCGAGGTCCGCGCGATGCCGTGAAGCAGAACAACTCCCGGGCATCGCGCGTCGCCTGATTGAGGCGCCTCGTGCATTCGTCTACGCCACCTCGCGGTTCGGCGCGGACGCCTGCTCGCGGGCCATCGTCGTTGCCGTGACGTAGTCGGTCTTGCCGGTGCCGAGCAGCGGCACCTTGTCGACCACCATGATCGTCGCGGGAACGGTCAGCTCGGACGCACCGATCGTCTTGGCCTGAGCCTGCATCGCGCCGCGCTCGGCATTCTTCTCCGTTGTCAGCAGCACGATGCGCTCGCCCTTGCGCGGGTCGGGGATCGACACGGCGACCGAGCCGGCCTGCGGCCACAGCGCCGTCGCGATGGCTTCCACGGCCGACAGCGAGACCATCTCGCCCGCGATCTTGGCAAAGCGCTTGGCGCGGCCCTTGATGGTGATGAAGCCGGCGGAGTCGATCGCGACGATGTCGCCAGTGTCGTGCCAACCCTCGGGAAGCTTTTCGAGCACGCCGGGATTTTCGGCCCGCAAGTAGCCGAGCATCACGTTCGGGCCGCGCACCGAGAGGCGCCCGCCTTCCTCGATGCCGGGGACCGGATCGAGGCGGCTTTCCATCAGCGGCGAGAGGCGGCCGACGGTGCCGGGGCGGTTGGCCATCGGCGTGTTCATCGCCAGCACCGGCGCCGTCTCGGTGACGCCATAGCCTTCGAGAATACGGATGCCGTAGCGCTCCATGAACACCTGCCGGGTGCGGTCCTTGACCGCCTCGGCGCCTGCGATCACGAGCCGCAGGGTGCGGAAGTCGTAGGCATGCGCCGAGCGGGCGTAGCCGGTGAGGAACGTGTCGGTACCGAACAGGATGGTCGCGCCGGTCTGGTAGATCAGCTCCGGCACGATGCGGTAGTGCAGCGGCGAGGGATACATGTAGATCGGAATGCCCGCGAGCATCGGCATCATCATTCCGCCTGTCAGGCCGAACGAGTGGAACACCGGCAGCACGTTGAACACCTTGTCATTGGCGTTGGCATCGACCCGCGCCAGCGCCTGCGCCGCGTTGGCGAGGATGTTGCGGTGAGACAGCACCACGCCCTTCGGCGTGCCTTCCGATCCCGATGTGAACAGGACGACGGCCGGATCGTTGGCCTGGCGGGCGACGCGCGGCGCGGTGCCGGCGAGCAGGCCTCTGATCTTGTCGCCGGTGCCGATCGAGGCGCGGACGTCCTCGAGGTAAACGACGCGCGCCTCGGCGGAGATCGCGGCCATCAGCTTGTCGAGCTTGCCCTTCTCGATGAAGGCCTTCGAGGTCAGAACGGTCTTGACTTGCGCGGCCTTCATGGCGGCGAGGACGTTGACGGGACCCGCGGAGAAGTTGAGCATCGCCGGGACGCGGCCGATGCTTTGCAGCGCCATGAAGACGACGGCAACGCCTGCGGAGTTCGGCAGCAGCACGCCGACATTCTCGCCGACGGCGGTGCCGTCTTCCAGCTTCCGGCTCAGGACCTGCGCGCCGAGGATCAGCTTGCGATAGGTCAGCTTGGTGCCGAGCGCGTCCTCGATGATCACCTTGCCGGTGTCGCGGTCGCGATAGGCGTGTCCGAGCGCCTCGAACAGGGTGTGGTCGAGCATGGCGTTCTTGACCATGGCATCGATCATCACGTCCTGGAGCGCGGCGCCGGCGGCATTGCGGCGTGCCTTGCCCTTCAGTGCAGCATCGACCGGCAGCTTGACCGGGGGCAGGATCGTCACCGTCACGCGCGGAAACCACGAGCGCTTGATCTGGCTGCTGTTGAGATAGCTGAGATGCGAGCGCTGCGCGCCTTCGATGCGCACCGGCACGACCACGGCGTCGGCCTTGTCTGCGATCATCGCGGTGCCGTCATAGACCTTCATCAGCGAGCCGGACACGGTGATGCGGCCTTCCGGGAAGATGACGACGGGCTCGCCCGCGGCGACGAGCTTGATCAGGTCGCGCGCAGCCAGCGGCTTGGTCGGGTCCATGGTGTAGTGATTGACCACGCGCAGGAATGGCTTGGCCCACCAGGCCTTGGCGATGCCGGTGTCCACCGCGAAGCTCGCGTCGATCGGCAGCACGGCGTGCAGCAGCGGGCCGTCGATCAGGCTGACATGATTGGGCGCGATCAGCATGCGGGTGCCCGGAGGCGGCAGGTTCTCGAGGCCGCGAACCTCGGTGCGGAACAGCGCGCGGAACAGAAGTCCGCCGGCATCGCGCACGCCTTCCTTGCCCCATTTGGTCAGCACGAACCAGACCGCGCCGAAGCTGGCGACGCCGAGGCCGAAGAAGATCCAGCCGACATGCAATCCGCCAGCCTGCAGCAGCGCGACGAACAGCGAGCCGGCCACCATGAAGCCGGCCTGCAGCACGTTGCCGGCGGCGATGATGCGGGCACGCTCGTTCGGAGCCGACCAGGCCTGGACGGCGGCGAAGGACGGGACGACGAACAGGCCGCCGCCGAATGCGAAGGCGACGAAGTCGGCCAGCATGCCCAGGCCGGCGAACGACGTGGCGAAATCGATCGCGGCGATGTCCTGGCCCTTGGTGGTCACACCGATGGCCCAGGCGAGATCGAGGCCGGAGAACCCCATGATGATGGCACCAATCGGCACCAGCGCGAGGTTCGGACGAACATGACTCAGGCTGGCGGCGAACAGCGAGCCGATGGCGATGCCGATCGCGAAGACCGCAAGACACAGCGTCACCACGCCCTCGGTGCCGCCGACCACCTCCTTGATCAGCGCCGGCAGCAGCGACAGCACGATGGCGCCGACCAGCCAGAACCAGGAGACGATCACGGTGCCGTCCCACAGCCGGTGGTCGGCATGCAGCGTCTTCAGCAGGCTGACCGTCGAGGTCCAGGGATTGGCATCGACGGGGAGGGCAGGCGCGGACGGCGTGGTCGCGGGAATGCGTGAAGCGAAGGCCCAGGACAGCAGGGCCAGCACGACCACGGCCGATGCAACCCAGCCCATATGCGCCGAGCCGGCCACGAACTGGCCGCCGGCGACGGTGCCGAGCAGGATCGCCATGAAGGTCGCGCCTTCGACCAGCGCGTTGCCGGTGGCGAGTTCGCCGAGCTCGAGCTGGTCCGGCAGCATGGCGTATTTCACGGGGCCGAACAGCGCAGCGATGGTGCCGAACAATGCGAGCGCTGCGAACAGCAGCGGCACCGAATGCAGGAAGAAGCCGGCGGCGGCAAAGCCCGCAGCGAAGATCTCGGCGAATTTCAGCCGCCGTGCGACGACGGATTTGACATATTTGTCGGCGAGCTGACCACCGAGCCCGGACAGGATGAAGTAGGGGAAGATGAAGACGGCGCCTGCGACCGTCACCAGCGCATCGCCGTGGCCGGTCGCGGCGCTGTAAAGCAGGATGATGACGAGTGCGTTCTTGAGCACGTTGTCATTGAGGGCCGAGAAGAATTGCGCCCAGAACAACGGCGCAAAGCGGCGTGACGACATCAATTCCCTGATCATGACAAGTCCTGTCTTGGAAAGGCAGCCTGAAGTTGTTTCGGTGGCGGTGAAAGCGTCACGACCGGAAGGGCATGGGACGAACGCTTGCAGACTGACTGGTGTCGTCGGCCTGCTCTGTCCCCTTGGTCCCTCTGATCCTGTTGGTCTCCAAACGGTCTGGTTAGGTTCGCAAATTTCCCGTTGCGGCCAGGTCAGCTCTGGGCGGAAGGGCCGGGCTGACCCGGATATGCGACGGGCCGTGAGGAAAAACTGAACCGCATCGGTAAGGCCTGCGGCATCGGCTGCGAATGTCGGGGCATGGTAAGTCCTTCATTGCGCCCTTGTCGTGCATTCGAGCCGCTTCGCGCATCTCAGGTAAGATGGGTGAGGTGGCGAAAGGGCGAGAAGCGGCCGAGCAGGCTGAACCTGCGGCCATCGCGGCGCGCACGGGCGCGATTGGCCCGCCACATCCGGAAGGTCGCGCGGCGTTCGGTGAGCACGCCGGCAATGTCGCAGGCATTGGCGATGCGGTCGATCGGGCCCATCGCGAACTTGAGCAGGGCCCGGCCGAGGCCGGTCACGAGAGCCGCGGCGTCATCGATGAAGGTCGAAGCGATATCAACAGCGAGGGTTTGCATTTTTCAGGTCTCCAGGTTAAATTGAACAATGTTCACATGAGTAGCTTGAAAATGAACAATGTTCAAGAAGAATCGCCACGAGACCAAAAAAAATTTCGGCGCCGGTCCCAGATCCTGGAGATCGCCCGCGGCATTATAACGGCTAAGGGATTGAGATCGCTCAAGGTTCGGGACGTTGCCGAGGCCGCCGGGTGCTCGGTCGGCAGCGTCTATAACGAGTTCGGGGATTTCGACGGGGTCATCCTGACCGTTAACCGGGAGACCGTTCAGGCGCTCACTGCCCGGCTGCGCGGGGTGCCGGCGGAGGATCCCATTCGCCAGCTCTATGGGCTTGCCGAGACCTATCTCGAATTCTTCGCGGAGCACGCCAATCTGCTGCGCTCCCTGTTCGAGCACCGGATGGAGGACGATCGACCCTATCCGGACGACATCCTTCAGATGGTGATGGACGCCTTCGCGTTGATGCACGCGCCCCTGGTGCGGGTGCTACCGGCTGCGGACGACGTGAAGATCGCGCTGCTGTCGCGCACCCTGTTCTCCGCGGTGCACGGCATCATCTCGCTCGGCCTCGAGGAGCGGATGGTGGCCGTGCCGCCCCAGATGCTGCGCCAGCAGGTCGAGCAATTCATCGACGTGCATCTTGCCGGTCTCGGAATTCAGCCGGCGAGGTGAGGGCGATCAGCCTTGCGCCGCGATGGCTTCGCGCGGCCGGGCGGCGACGACGATGACATCGGGCCGCATATTGTCGACCTGAACGCGGTTGCGTCCCTTCTCCTTGGCGCGATAGCAGGCCGCATCGGCGCGCCGCATTGCGTCCTCGAGCGAGGTGCCGCGCTCGGCGATGCAGGTGACGCCGATGCTGGCGGTCACCGCAAAGCAGCGATCGTCCCAGACGAAGTTGAACAGTTCGAACGCCCGCCGCAGCCGTTCGGCGATGTCGACGGCGTTTGACGGCGAGCACTGCGGCAGGATCAGGCCGAATTCGTCGCCGCCGAGCCGGGCCACCAGATCATGCGACCGTCGGTCCTGCTGCAGCAGGCGCGAGATCTGGCAAAGCAGGCGGTCGCCGGCGAGATGACCGCAGCTGTCGTTGACGTTCTTGAACTGGTCGAGGTCGAGCAGGATCAGTCCCAGCGGACCCGCCGCGACATTGTCCAGCTCGCCCTGCAGGCGCGCCTCGAAGGCGCGGCGGTTGGCAAGGCCAGTCAGCCAGTCGTGCGATGCCTGCCAGGCGAGGCGCTCCTTCTCGGCATGCAGTGCGTCTTCGAACGCCTGCCGTTGCAGCACCAATCGCCGGGTGTGCCAGATCAGGAGCAGGATCAACGTCACGGCCGTGACGATGTTGATGCAGGTGAGCGTCACCTTGATGGCGCGCGAGCCCTCGCCAAGCACGGTGGAGAAGCGCTTGGCGTGCACGGTGAATTGGGCGTTGAGCTCAGAGAGCCGCGATGACAGATATTGCTGGCGGCCGACGTCCCGAACGGGGCCGTTTGCGAGCTCGGAGCGGATGACCTCGCCGAACACGCTCAACTCCAGCAACATGGGATCGGTGGCGGCCCATTCGCGGATCGCTTCCTGGAGGAAGCTGACGCCGCTGAAGTAGCGAAACAGCCAGATCAATCCCGGAACGTCATCGGGATGGTTGCCGCCTTGCAGGAAGCCGACGCGAGCAGCCTCGACATCGACCGGATCGCGCTCGAGCGCCCAGCGGGCGAACTCGTCCCCGATGGGAACCGAGAGCGAGGCCTGATAGTGCGCGAACTGGCTCGGCTCGCCCGAATGCAGATAGAGATTGAGGAAATAGACGGCATTCTTCTGCGAGCGCGACCACAGCGCTTCGCCCGCGACATAGGCGCGGACCGACGACATCACCTCGAGGCTGAATCCCGCAATCGTCGCCTGGAGCACCACGACCATCACGAAAGGCGACACGAGCTTGATGACGTGAAGGAAGCTGCGTCCCTTCATCGACGACGATGTCTTGCGAAACACCCTGCGTTCCCCAAATCGACCAACGACCCCAGCGGAGGATTGCGCCTGCAACGCCAAGTAGTGGGGAAGGTTGCTTAACTCGACCTGAAAAATGCGGGGGATCGCGCCGCAGGGTGAAAGCGTCGTGAAGTGGATGGCCGCAGATCGCTTCAAATACCGACGAAGCGGAACTGGCGCGGCATCTGCGCATCAATGCCGCGCATTCGTCGCGTGCGGTTTACCCGATCGAGAGGATTGCTAGACGAGCACCGGCTTGCGCACGCGGCCGGCGTCGCCGAACACGCGCAGGTAACGCTCGATCTCCGAGGGCAGGCCGGTCGCCTTCTCCGGATTGTCGGAGAGCTTGACCGCGGGATGGCCGTCAACCGAGGACACTTTGCAGACGAGCGAGATCGGATCGAGATTGAACGAGCCGTCCGGCGTGCAGCCGACGAAATCGTTGGTGAGGTTGGTGCCCCAGCCGAACGAGAGCCGCACCCGGCCGGTGAAATGATGGTAGGTCTCCTCGATCGATCCGACATCCATCGCGTCGGAGAAGACCAGCAGCTTGTCCCTGGGATTGCGGCCCTTCTTCTCCCACCAGGCGATGATCTCCTCGCCGGCCTGGATCGGCGGCGCGCTGTCGGGGCGGAAGCCGGTCCAGTCGGCGACCCAGTCCGGCGCATCGCGCAGGAAAGCCTTGGTGCCGAAGGCATCGGGCAGCGCGATCAGGAGGTTGCCGCCATAGGTCTGGCGCCACTGGTCGAGGATGCGATAGGGCGCCCAGCGCAATTCCTCATCGTCCTGGGCGAGCGCAGCCGCGACCATCGGCAGCTCGTGCGCGTTGGTGCCGATGGCTTCGAGATCGTTATCCATCGCGAGCAGCACGTTCGAGGTGCCGATGAAGGACGGGCCCAGGCCTTCCTTCACCGCCTCGACGCACCAGCGCTGCCAGAGGAAGCCGTGGCGGCGGCGGGTGCCGAAGTCGGAGAGCCGCAAATTCTCCAGCTTGCGCAGCCGCTCGACCTTGGTCCACAGCTTGGCCTTGGCGCGGGCGTAGAGCACGTCAAGCTCGAAGCGGCCGCGGCCCTTCATCGCTGCGCGCGAGCGCAGCTCGTTGAGGATCGCGAGTGCCGGGATCTCCCACATCGAGGTGTGGGTCCACGGTCCGTGGAAGTGCAGCTCGTACTGGCCTTCGACCTTGCGCAGCTCGTATTCGGGAAGGCGGAATTCGGAGAGCCAGCGGATGAAGTCCGCCGAGAACATGTGGGTCTTGCCGTAGAACGTGTTACCGGCAAGCCAGATCAGCTCTTTCTTGCTGAAGCGGATGGTGCGGGCATGGTCGAGCTGGGCGCGCAGCTCGCCCTCGTCGATGATCTCGGCCAGCCGCACATGGCGCGAGCGGTTGATGACCGAGAAGGTCACCTTCTGACCCGGGTAATCCTCCCGAATCATCTGCAACATCAATAGCTTGTAAAAGTCGGTATCCAGCAGGCTGCGGATGATGGGGTCCAGCCGCCAGCTGTGATTGTAGGTCCGGCTCGCAATATCGGTCACTGTCATGACCGAATTCTAGCGTGGCCGCCGCCGCGCAACCAGTGGGTTTCACGAAGGGCTGGCTTCCGGGAGGCATGGGCGCGAGCTCAGCCGCCCGCTGCCGTCGTCGCGACGATCTCGAGCTGGCTCCTGATCCAGCGATGCGCCGGGTCTTTCTGGAAGCGTTGGTGCCAGACCATGAACATCGGCAGCTCGGCCAGCGTACGCGTGCGCGAGGGCAATGGAATGTGCGTTTGCGCGAAGCCGCCCATCACGCCGGATGCGAGCAGGCTCGGCATGCTCGCGAGCATCTGCGAGCCGCGCAGGAATGACGGCACGCCCGAAAAACTTGGGACGGAGATGGCGATGTCGCGATGGAAGCCGTTCGCCGCAAGGCGGCGGTCGAAGTCGAGACGTTCGTTGTCGGTATAGACGACGGTGATATGGCGCGCCGCGAGATAGGCACCGCGGCCGGCAGGCGCCGCGCGCGCCTTCGGATCGAAGTAGCAGACGTAGTGATCGCTGAGCAGGCGCTTCTGCACGATGTCGACGCCGGCGGGTGGCAGCGGCGTGATCATGAGATCGCAGCGGTTCTCGCGCAGCATTGCGGGCGAGGGCGATTGCGAAGGGATCACGCGCAGGTTCAGGCCCTTCACCTGTCCGGCGACATGACCGAAGAAGCGCGGCAACAGCAGGTCGCGCTGGAAATCGTTGGCGGCGATCGTCAGCGACAGCTGGGCTTGCGCCGGCACGAAGCTGACGCCGCCGGCGAAGCTGCGCATCTCGTCGATCAGCGCGCGCGCCTTCGCTGCCAGCGCCTGGGCGTGCGCCGTGGCGACGATGCCGCGGCCGGATTTTGCGAACAGCGGATCGCCTGCGATCCGCCGCAGCTTGTTCAGCCCATGGCTGACCGCGGATTGCGTCAGGCCGAGCCGCGTTGCCGCCGCCGTCACCGAGCCTTCCTCCAGCACGGCCAGGAACAATTCGAGGGCGTGGCCGTCGAGGGCCAAATGATCGATTTCCTTCATGGAATACATTATAATCGATCTATTTATCTTGAGAATAGGCGGCAGCATTATCGTTCAATAAGCCGCGCACCCGGACCCCGGGATGCCCAAGGGAGAGACAACGCCGATGAATGCCCAGGCGCCAGCCTTGCAGGATCCCCGCCTCAACCGCCCCGAACCGTTCACGCCGCCGCTCGGCGACGGCGGTTTCTTTCAGCGCGACCGCTCCATCCATCCGCCGGCGCATGCGCCCGGCTACAAATCCTCGGTGCTGCGCTCCCCGCGCCAGTCGCTGCTCTCGATCGAGAACTCGGTTTCGGAGATCACCGGGCCGGTGTTCGGCCACAACGATCTCGGGCCGCTCGACAACGACCTGATCCGCAACTACGCCAAGGACGGCGATCCCGTCGGCGAGCGCATCATCGTCCATGGCCGTGTGCTGGACGAGACCGGCCGCGGCGTGCCGAACACGCTGGTCGAGTTCTGGCAGGCCAATGCCGGCGGCCGCTATCGGCACAAGAAGGACACGTATCTCGCGCCGATCGATCCGAATTTCGGCGGCTGCGGCCGCGCGCTGACGGACGACACCGGCTACTATTATTTCCGCACCGTGAAGCCGGGCCCCTATCCCTGGCGCAACTTCGTCAACAGTTGGCGTCCCGCCCACATCCATTTCTCGGTGTTCGGCTCGGGCTTCGCCCAGCGCCTGATCACCCAGATGTATTTCGAGGGCGATCCGTTGATCCCGGTCTGCCCGATCCTGACGACGATCCCGGACAAGGATGCGCTCGACCGTCTGGTCGCGCCGCTTGATCTCAACGCCTCGACACCGTTCGACTCGCTCGCCTATCGCTTCGACATCGTCCTGCGCGGCCAGCGCTCCACCTATTTTGAAAATCGCACCGCGGGGAACTGATATCCATGCCGCAGCCGCTCAACTATCTCAAGGAAACCGCCTCGCAGACCGCCGGCCCCTATGTCCATATCGGCCTGATCCCGGCCATGGCGGGCTTCGACATCTTCGAGAAGAATTTTTCCAACGTGCTGGTGACGCCGAACACCAAGGGCGAGCGCATCACGCTGGAGGGCAAGGTGCTCGACGGCAGCGGCTCGCCGCTGCGCGACGTGCTGCTCGAAATCTGGCAGGCCAATGCGGCGGGCCGCTACAACCATCCGGCCGACCGCTCGGCCGGCGCATTGGAGCAGGAGTTTCGCGGCTGGGGCCGCGGCGGCTCCGATTTCGACACCGGCCTCGTGACCTTCGAAACCGTCAAGCCGGGTGCGATCATCGACAAGGCGGGCCGCAAATGCGCGCCGCACATCAACGTCTGGATCGTCGCGCGCGGCATCAATATCGGCCTCAACACCCGCCTCTATTTCTCGGACGAGGAGGCCGCCAACGCCGGCGATCCCGTGCTCAACCTGGTCGAGCCGCCGGTGCGTCGCAAGACGCTGATCGCCACGCGCAGCGAGCGCGGCGGCAAGCCGGTGTATTCCTTCACCATCAATCTGCAGGGCCCCGAGGAGACGGTGTTCTTCGACGTGTGACCTTCCGGCGGTCGGGCCGCAGGGTCACTCCACCCGGTCGTCGCGTTTGATCGTCCCGCGCGCGAGGAATTGCGGTGACTGCCGCACCTCGCGCGATCCCGGGCGCTCGACCGGATCGCGCCCTATTTTTGGTTTCAGCTCCAACAAATCGATGAAGACGTCCGCCTGCCGGCGCAGGTCGTCGGCGATCATGGGTGGCTGCGTGGAGAGTGTGGACACGACCGTCACGCGGACACCGCGACGCTGCAGGGCTTCCACCAGAGAACGAAAATCCCCGTCGCCCGAGAACAGCACGATCTGATCGACACGATCGGCAAGCTCCATCGCATTCACGGCGAGCTCGACATCCATGCTGCCCTTCACCTTGCGGCGGCCGGTGGTGGCGTCGACGAACTCCTTGGTGAACTTGGTGACGACGGTATATCCGTTGTAGTCGAGCCAATCGATCAACGGACGAATTGACGAGAACTCCTGATCCTCGATGAGGGTCGTGTAGTAGAACGCGCGCACCAGCGTGCCCCGGCTTTGAAATTCGCCGAGCAGACGCCGGTAATCGATGTCGAAGCCAAGCGCCTTCGAGGTGGCATAGAAATTGGAGCCATCGATAAAGAGCGCGATCTTCCCAATTGAAGACATTCTGCACAAATCCCCAGTTCCGCACGAAGCCAGACTGTTCCCCGCAAATATGCGGTGTATCGGCGGCAAAACACCGAAGGCGCGCGGCTTGCCGAAAAAGCGGCGCAGGCGACCGGAGGGGAGGCCGCCTTACGCCCAGGTCAGGGAGGTTCCATGCCACTGGCGCCGGGCGCCGAATGCAGCCACACTAAGACGTGTGCACTTCCTGCTCAATTGTACGGAGGTAAACGGCGTCTATCCAAAGGATAGCGCCCCATATACGAAGGTAAGTGGGGCGCGCCGGCAACGTCCGATGGTCAGCCTTCGCCGTCATGCAGCTGCGCGCGAAAGGCGCGCGGCGACAGTCCCGTGGCGGCGGCATAGACCCGGCTGAAATAGGCGGGATCCTCGAAGCCGAGCGCATAGGCGATCGTCGAGACCGGCAGGTTGGTGTAGACGAGGTTGCGCCGGGCCTCGCGGATCAGGCGGTTGAGGATCAAGTGCGAAGCGGTGTCGCCGGTCGCTGCGCGCGTTACCCGGTTGAGATGGGTCGGCGTGATCGACAGCGCGCCTGCATAGTCCGCAACACTCCAGCGTTCCAGATGATGCTGCTCGAGCAGCGCTTCGAAGCGGCGAAACAGGCTGCTTTCGGCGGTGCCGTTGCCGCCGCTTTCGCCGGTGAGCGCGCGGGCGACCAGCCCGATCATGGCGGCCGACAGGGCGCGCAGCACATGCGCCCTGCCGAAATCGCGTGCGGCATGCTCGGCGAAGATCTGCTTCATGGTGGCGCGGATCTGCGGCGTCCCGCGGACGACGGCCGACCGCGACAGGGCTCCGCGCAAGCCCTCTGCGGCGAGCAGCGCCTCGTCGAGGATCTCGGCGGCGATGGTCAGCACCCAGCCCTGGGTGTCGGGCACGAAGCGGAAGCCGTGAACGTGGCCAACCGGGACATTGACGATCTGCATCGGCCTCAGCGGCACCACGCGCCCGTCAAGCGTCGCCTCGCCGCCGCCGCGCTCGATCAGCAGCACCTGGTGCAGCCTTGCATGACGGTGCACGGCCAGCGTCCAGTCGTGCAGCACGGAGCGCGATGCAATGGTCTCGCAATGCACGACGTCGGGCAGATCGCCGGACTCGCCGAACAGATTGTAGACCCGGATCGCCGGGGTGGGGGCTGTGGTCCTCATGTTCGAATAGTACAAGACATTGGCGAAACCCTCCATCGGTGGGCAGGACAAAATCTGCAAAAAAGTGCCGACGGGAGGACGCAAAAATGAAAGTTCAGGTCTGCATCATCGGCGGTGGGCCGTCCGGGCTGCTGTTGTCCCAGCTCCTTCATCTGAAGGGGATCGACACCATCGTGCTGGAGAAATACAGCCGCGACCACGTGCTCGCCCGGATCCGCGCCGGCGTGCTGGAGCACGGCTTTGCGAAGCTGATGCGCGAGGCGCAATGCGGCGAGCGCATGGACCGCGAGGGCGAGATCCACCGGGGATTCGAGATCGCCCATGACGGCGTGCTGTCGCAGATCGACCTGCACAAGCATTCCGGTGGCAATTCGGTGCTGGTCTACGGCCAGACCGAGCTGACGCGCGATCTCTACGAGGCGCGCGACCGCCTCGGCGGCAAGGTCGTGCACAATGCCGAAGACGTGACGCCGCATGATCTGACCTCGGACCGGCCCTACGTGACCTACCGCTCGAACGGCGAGACTGTCCGCGTCGATTGCGACTACATCGTCGGCGCCGACGGCTTCCACGGCGTCAGCCGCAAGTCGATCCCGAAGGAAGTGCTGCGCGAATACGAGAAGGTCTATCCGTTCGGCTGGCTGGGCGTGCTGTCGCGCACCAGGCCGGTGTCGCCCGAACTCATCTATGCGAAGCACGAGCGCGGCTTTGCGCTGTGCTCCCTGCGCTCGCAGGTCTTGAGCCGCTACTACATCCAGGTGCCGCTCACCGACAAGGTGGAGGACTGGAGCGACGATGCGTTCTGGGCCGAGCTGAAGCGCCGCCTGCCGGAGGAGGTCGCCGGCCGCCTGATCACGGGTCCGTCGATCGAGAAAAGCATCGCGCCGCTGCGCAGCTTCGTTGCCGAACCGATGAGCTATGGGCGCCTGTTCCTCGCCGGGGATGCCGCCCACATCGTGCCGCCGACCGGCGCACGCGGGCTGAACAGCGCGGCGTCCGACATCTACTATCTCTACCATGCCATGCTCGCGCACTATCAGCGGGGCGATGATTCCGGCCTCGAGGGTTATTCCGCCAAGGCGCTGGCGCGGATCTGGAAGGCACAGCGCTTCTCCTGGTGGATGACGATGATGCTGCATCGTTTCCCCGACCGGATCGAATACGAGGATCGGCTGCAGCAGACTGAGCTGGACTATCTGCTCGCTTCGGAGACGGCGCAGCGTCTGCTCGCGGAGAATTATGTGGGCCTGCCGTTTTAGGGAATGATCTCGCCGCGCGCGATGCTGCCTTCCCTTCTCCCCTTGTGGGAGAAGGTGGCGCGAAGCGCCGGATGAGGGGTTGCTTCGGCGAGCTCTAATGCAAGAGTTTCGTGCGCGGAGAGAGACCCCTCACCCGTCTCGCCGCTCCGCGGCGAGCCACCCTCTCCCACAAGGGGAGAGGGAAGTCAGCGCGCTTGGCTCGCTCCACTACTTCCCTTCCAGCGTATTGACCGGCGTCCAGTCCGGCGACGGCGGATTTGCCGCGAGCGCGCTTGCACGCTTGGCGAACAGCGCCGACGTCGGATCGGTCTCCGCGGCCCGTCCGAACGCATCAGCTGCCTTCGCAAATTCCTTTGCCCGCCAGCAGGCGAGCCCTTCCGCATACACCGCGGCAACCTTTACCTGATCCGCGCGCTCCGCGCCCCTCTCCGCCAGCGGCTCGAATACCTTGATCGCCTCGCCGCGCCCCATCACCCTGATCGCATCGAGCTCGCGCCAGGCGAACACGTCGCCGGTCTGCGCGACTGTTGCCTCCGACGCCATGATCGCGGTGCCGTAATATTTGTTGGCGCCTTCGAGCCGCGAGGCCACGTTCACGGTGTCGCTCATCACGGTGTAGTTGAAGCGGCGGCGGGAGCCGATATTGCCGACCACGGCTTCGCCGCTGTTGAGCCCAATGCGATGCGAAAGGCCGCGATCGGCGAAGGCGGGATGGCCGGCATTGAGCTCCGCCAGCTTCTCGTGGCATTTCAGCGCGGCGCGGACGGCGTTGCTTGCATGTGCGGGGTCGTCGGCGGGCGCGCCGAACATGGCGACGATGGAATCGCCGATATATTTGTCGACATAGCCGCCATGGCTTTCGATGATGTCGGTCATGGCGGAGAGATATTCGTTCATCAGCGTGACCAGTTCGCCCGGCGTCATCGTCTCGGCAATCGAGGAGAAGCCGCTGAGGTCGGAGAAGAACATGGTGACGTTGCGCATCTCGCCGCCGAGCGCCGGCATCTTGCCGGAAGCGACCATCGTCTCGATCACTTCGGGCGCGAGATAATAGGCAAAGCTCTTGCGCAGGAATCGCTCATCGCGGTCGGCCAGCATGAAGCGGTAGCCGATCATCATCGCGAGTGCGGCAAGGCTTGCGAGCGCGGGCTCGGTCAGCGGCAATGCCAGCGCATGAACGAACGCGCCGATGGCGATCGCCGTGTAAACCGCCGTGAGGCCGATCCAGGCGATCAGCGCGCCGGCAGGCGCGAGCATGCAGGCCGCGCAGGCGATGATCGCGGCCAGCGCAATCGTGAGAATGCTCCGCATGGGGAAACCGAGCTCGGTCACGGCGTCGTGCTCGACCAGGTTTCTCACCACGGCCGCGTGCACGAAGACACCTGCGATGTCGCTCCGCGCCTTCTGCGCCGCACCGGCAGGGGCGGGCAGGGCGCATCGTGGTGCCGGCGAGCCGTCATGTCCGCCGGACAGCCGCATCGAGGTGAGCTTGCGATCCTCGAAATTGAGGATGGTGCCGAGCAGTACGACCTTGCCGTCGAAGGCGCGGCGGAAGAAATCGCGGTCGCCTTTCTCGGTGCAGGCGCGCAGGTCGGCGAATGAATAGGCCGGGACGTCGCGGCCAAGGCCGCGGAAGTTGAGCGTGAGCGTGTTGGGCACCGCGCTCGGAACGGCATAACCGGCCAATTCCATCGCATCGGATGGCCCGATCTCGGGCTTGGTGCCGAGCGCCCGCGCGGCGAGCTCGACGGCCATTGCCGGAACGGGCTTGCCGTCGATGGAGAAGCTCAGCGGCATCCGGCGGATCACATCGTCGGCGTCGGTATGGACGTTGAGCGCGCGGATGTTGTTCTTCACCGCCAGCTGCTGCGCGCGGTAGGGTCTGTCCGGATGATCGTTGCTCAGGATCTCGCCGAGCACGAGCTTACCGCCGTCGGAGAGTTGCCGCAACGCGATCAGGTAGTCGCGGTCGAAGCCTCTCATGCGCGTGCCGAGCGGTGCCTCGCCAAAGGGGATCTCGGACTGCTCGATCGAGCTTGGAAAGATGACGTCGAAGCCGATCACCTTGGCGCCGCCCTCGGTGATGCTGCCGAGCACCCGGCCGATCTCGCGCGTCCAGGTCTGTGTCGGCGAGCCCTTGAACGGCGGGGTGTCGTAGGTCTCCCCGTCGATCGCCACCACGACGACCGGCGATGTCGCGGGATCGCGGCGGTCGCTGACGATCCTGCCGCGCAGCGCCGTGAGGATATCGAGGGAGAGACCCTGCAGGGTCTGGAGCGGCGGCGACGTAAAGACCGCGCCCGCAAGGAGCGCAATCAGGATAGAAGCACCGATGTCCCGCCCGCCGATCCGCCGCATCGCCCCGTCGCTGGAATAGCCTATTCGAGCCGCAGCAGGCGGCCGACGATCGGCGTCGGCGACGACGTGGCGCCGGCATCGACCTGGAAGGCGTAGCGTTTGGCGCCGAGGATGGCGAGGTAGCTGCCGCCGGGGGTCAGCGACTTTCCGGCCTTGGCGAAGTCATAGAACTTGCCGCCGATCATGGTTTCGGTCTTCATCGGCACTGTGATTGTGGGCTCCTTGCCGTCGGTGCGCTCGATCACCAGCGTGCTGCCGCTCTTGGCTTGCACCAGCGGGGCAGTGCCGTACAGCGTCGGCAGCTTTGCCGGCGCGCCCTTGGCATCCGATCGCATCGTGCGGAAGGTCGTCGCGGCGCTCTGGTTGGCTTCGCGCTCCGACAGTTTGGCCGCGTTGGTGTCGCAGGGCACTTTCTCGCGCTTGACCTCGCCGAGCTGCACGGTGCTCTGCTCGGCGCCGACCAGCACGACGCCTTCGCTGATGGTCTCGCGCTGGCAGGATTTCAGATAGCTGAGCGTGATGCTCGCCTTGGGCCCGAGCTTGATGATCTTGCCCGGCGCCACATAGTCCATGAATGCGATGCCGTCGACCTTGCCTTGCACGTCCTCGACGATCGCGGCCGGGGTCTCCGCCAAGGCGGGGGTCGCAATACAGAGCGCGCCGACAGCGGCGCCGATCAGGCTTTTCATGGGAATTCTCATCCAATTCGACCGATGTTTGGCCGGTCCCTGTCCTGGTTCGATGCTTAGCAGCAGGGCGTCCAGGCAAGTGTGACCAGAATCACTCTTTATTCTTGGTGCCACTCTAGCAGGAACAGGTTCAACCCGGCGACCCGAGAAAACGGAGCTGCGCCAAGCTGTTGGCGGGATGGCTAATGTCAGGCGGGGACGTTCTCGGCCGGGCGGCTTTCCGCCGCACACTCTATATAAAGAGCGGGCGGGGCGTCGGTCTTCGGGAACGGCGTCGCCTGCTGGCCGGCGGCAATCCCCACGACCTCGTCCCAGCGCGACAGAAAGGCTTCGACGCAGGCCGGGTCGAACTGCCGCCCCTTGTTCTCGACCAGGTAATTGCGCGCGACCTCGAGCGGCATCGGCTCCTTGTAGGGCCGGCGGGTCGTCAGCGCATCGAAGACGTCGGCGACCGCGACCACGCGTGCGGCAACCGGGATCTCGTCCGTCTTGAGGCCGTTTGGATAGCCCGCGCCGTCCCAGCGTTCGTGATGTCCTGCGGCAATTTGCGCGCCGAGCTGGATCAGCTCGCAGCTGGAGTCCGCCAAGATGCGCTCGCCGATCTTGGCATGGGTGCGGATCACCGCCATCTCGTCGTCGGTCAGCCTGCCGGGCTTGAGCAGGATGTTGTCGGGAATGGCGACCTTGCCGACGTCGTGCAGGGGCGCGGCGAGATAGATGTCGCGGCAGAGCCGGGCCGGCAGGCCGAGCTGCTCGGCGATGATGCGGCTGTAGCGGGCGACCCGCAGCGTATGCTCTCCGGTGTCGTTGTCGCGGTACTCGACCGCGAGCGCGAGGCGCAGGATGATCTCCTCCTCGCGCTCGCCGAGCTTTCGTATCGCGGCTGCGACTTCGCTCGCGAGATGGGCGGCGCGGTCGTTGAGCTTGCGCACGGCTGCACCAAGCTGAATCAAATTCCGCAGGCGCACCGTCATCTCGACGCTCTGCGGCGCCTTGGGCAGGAAATCGGTTGCACCAGCCTGCAGCGCTTCCATCTTCACGTCGTCCGTCTGCCGCGACGTGATCATCGCGATCGGAATATCGGCGCAGCCGGGAAGGGTTCGGAGCGTGCGGATGAAGCTGATGCCGTCCATGTGCGGCATTTCGTAGTCGACCAGCACGAGGTCGAAGACGCGCTCGCGCGCACAGGTCAGCGCCTCCACGGGATCGAGAAAGGTGGTGGCTTCGACCAGACCTTCGGCCTCGATATGTCGTTTCAGGAAGTTGAGGACGGAACGGCTGTCATCAACCAGAAGCGCTTGGGTCAGCATCGGCGGCCGGACTCGTTCGGATGGCGAGGCATGACCTCAATAACTAGCCTTTGCGATTTAACGCGAAGCAAACGTTTCACCGTCGGCAAGCTGCCTCATGACTGCGCGCAACGCATGAGATTTGAGCGCGCCATGCGCGTCTGCATGCATACGCGAAGTTCTTGGTTTTGTGACCCGTAGTTGTACGGGGGACTCCATTAGGGGTTTGCACACTCTCCATACCGAATAGTCATCGCGTGGGATTCGCGCCATGCGTGCAGCGAATCCCCGGAAATTCTGGGGGACGAATGTCGTCTGATGTCACTGAGCCGAAGTGGTCCCTACGGCTGCCTGCAGATTGCAGCATCGCTGCGATCCGCAGTGTCTATGACCTGATCCGCGAAGCTTTCGGCCGGCAGGATCGGCTCGAGATCGATTGCTCCAGCGTCGACAAGGCCGACGTCACGTCGATCCAGCTTCTGCTGTCGACCGCCAGGACGGGCGAGGCCCAAGGCCGCCCGGTGGTGCTCACCTCATTTTCCCAATCTCTGCGCAACACCCTTCGCCGCGCCGGCTTCGCCAGCGATGCGATGATCGATCAGCATTTCCCGCAAAAGAAAGATGGCACCTAATGGCCACGATTCTCACGGTCGACGATTCCCCCAGCATCCGGCAGATGATCAAGGTCGTGCTCGAGCCGGCCGGTCACAACGTGATCGAGGCCGGCGACGGCGCGCAAGGCCTCGCCAAGGCGCAGGCCGGCAAGCTCGATCTCGTCATCACCGACCTTAATATGCCCGTCATGAACGGGCTGGAGCTGATCCGGGCGCTGCGCAAGCTGCCGAGCGCGGTCGGCATGCCCATCGTGTTCCTCACCACTGAATCCAACGACACGGTAAAGCAGGAAGCCAAGAGCGCCGGCGCCACCGGCTGGATCACCAAGCCGTTCAAGCCGGAGCAGTTGCTCGCCGTCGTCGGCAAGCTGGTGCGCGCATGAACGCGATGGACCCGACCGAGGTCTTTCGCCAGGAAGCCAGTGAGCTGTTCGAGGTCCTGGAAGGGGCCCTGCTCGACCTCGGCCAGCGTCCCGACGACCGCGAGCTGGTCGATTCCGCGTTCCGCGCCCTGCATACGATCAAGGGCTCGGGCGCGATGTTCGGCTTCGACAAGGTCGCCTCCTTCACCCATGAATTCGAGACTGCCTTCGACCGCGTCCGCAAGGGCGAGATCAAGCCGACCCAGGAGTTGATCTCGGTCGCGCTCGCCGCCAAGGATTATATCCGCGCGCTGATCGAGGATCCGCAATCGACCGACGACATCATCGGCGAAGCCATCCTCGACGATCTCAGGCGCTTCGTGTCGTCGGACCAGCCCGCAGCTCCCGTCGCCGCGATCGCGGAGGCACCGCCACTGGCACCGGCCGAGAGCAAGCAGGCCGGCTGGCATCTTTATCTCGAATTCGAATCCCACATCCTGCGCAACGGCTCGAACCCGCTCGACCTGCTGGAGGATCTCTGCAAGCTCGGCCCCTGCTTCGTCGTGCCTGTCACCGACGGCATCCCGTTCCTCGACGAGATGGAGCCGGAAGACTGCTATCTGAAGTGGGACGTCAAGCTGCACGCGGCCTGCGGCAAGGACGCGATCGACGACGTCTTCATGTTCGTCTCGGACGAGATGAAGCTGACCCTTTCGCCGCTGGAGCAGGTCGAAGCGCCGGCGCCGATGCCGCTGTTCCAGCTCCTCGATGAAGAGCCGGAGCCTGTGGCCGAGATTCCTGCACCGGTGCTGGAGGCTGTTGCCGTGCCGGTCGCCGCACAGCCCGTCGCGAAGGCGGAGCCGAGATCCGAGCCGGAGCCCAAGCACGAAGCCAAGCACGAGCCGAAGCCCGAGGCCAAATCCGAAGCCAAGCGCGACGAGCGCGGCATCGCCACCGTTCGCGTGCAAGCCGAACGCCTCGACGAACTGATGGACCGGGTCGGCGAGCTCGTCATTGCCCAGGCGCGGCTGAGCCAGCTCGCGGCCTCAGGCTCTGATCTCTCGATCAAGATCATTGCCGAGGAGATTGAGCGTCTCGCGTCCTCCTTGCGCGACACCACGATGGGCGCCCGCATGGTGCCGATCGGCTCGCTGTTCGGCCGCTTCCGCCGCCTGGTGCATGATTTGTCGCGCGACCTGTCGAAGCCGGTCGAATTCGTCACCTCGGGCGAGGATACCGAGCTCGACAAGACCATGATCGAGTGCCTGGCGGATCCGCTGGTGCACCTGATCCGCAATGCCATTGACCACGGCATCGAAGACACCGCAACGCGTGCTGCCAACGGCAAGACCGAGCAGGGCCGGATCGAGCTCGCTGCCGTTCATTCGGGCGCCCAGGTGCTCGTCACCGTGAAGGACAATGGCGGCGGCCTCAACACCGCGCGCATCCGCGCCAAGGCGGAAGAGCAGGGGCTGATCGCCGTCGGCGCCGTGCTGAGCGATCACGAGATCCACCAATTCCTGTTCCACCCGGGCTTCTCGACTGCGCAGACCATCTCGGCGCTGTCGGGCCGCGGCGTCGGTATGGACGTGGTCAAGCGCACCATCGAGAACATGCGCGGCTCGATCGACCTGACGACCCGGCCGGGCCAGGGCACCACCGTGACGCTGCGTCTGCCGCTGACGCTCGCGATCATCGAAGGCCTGCTGATCCGCGTCGGCGAAGGCCGCTACATCATTCCGCTGTCGGCGGTGGAGGAATGCGTCGAGCTGACGGCCGAGGACGAGCGCTCGCGTGGCCGCAATTTCCTCAACGTGCGCGGCAACCTCGTTCCGTTCCTGCGTCTGCGCGAGCTCCTGACGGCGTCCGGTTCGCCCGACAAGCACCAGAAGACGATCATCATCTCGACCGGCGACACCCGTGTCGGCCTCGTCGCCGACCAGATCATCGGCAACCACCAGACCGTGATCAAGTCGCTCTCCAAGCTGCATTCCGACGTCACGATCTTCTCCGGCGCGACCATTCTCGGTGATGGCACGGCGGCGCTGATCCTCGACGTTGCCCAGCTCGTCACGCTGGCGCAGTCGAAGGTCGAGAAGCAGCATATCAGCGAGGCGGCGTGATGAACGAGGGTTTGGCAGCCGAGCAACAGACCGGCGCGATGCAGGTCGTGATGATCGGGCTCGGCGAGGAGAAGTTCGCGCTCGATGCGGGCCTCGTGCGCGAGATCATCGATCCCGTCCCCGTCACCAAAGTGGCGGGCGCGCGGGCCTTCGTTCCCAGCGTGATCAACGTGCGCGGCAACGTCATTCCGCTTGCGGATCTGCGCATCCGCTTCGGCATGCCGCAGCTCGACGACTCGGAAGACACGCGCATCGTCGTCATCGAGCTCCAGCTCGACGGCGAGCCCGTTCTGGTCGGCGTTACCGCGGACAAGGTCTACGAGGTCACGGAGATATCGCAGACCGACGTGCAGCAGACGCCGCGCGTCGGCATGCACTGGAAGCCGGAGTTCATTCGCTTCATCGCCAAATGGCGTGAAGAGTTCGTCATCGTTCCCAACATGGAACGCATCCTGAATTGAAATGAGGTCTCGGGCGAGACTGGGGTAGGGGCTGGAAATGAGATTTACGGTCAAGGCGAAACTTGCCAGCGCGTTCGGCGTGGTCCTGTTGCTCTCGATGGCGGCGGGCGGCCTCGCCTATGTGAAGCTGAGCGAGATGATCGACACCGCCGACAGCCTGGTGTCGCGTGCAGGCCGGATGGACCGTGCAGCGGAAATCGAGAAGGGCATCCTGCTCCAGGTTCGCGCCGAGAAGAACCTCATCATGGCTCCCGAGGGCGAGGCGGATCGTTTCCTCGCCGAGATCGCCAAGCAGCGCGAGACGCTATCGAAGCTCAAGGAAGAGATCCACGCGGCGGCTTCGTCCGAAGGCAGGAAGCTTATCGAGAACTTCGGTGCCGCCTACACGCGGATGAATGCGGTTCAGGATGAAGCGCTGAAGACCGCGCGGACCGACAAGGCAAAGGCCGCCGAACGCTCCCAGACCGACGTTCGCAAGGCGGTCGGCGAAGCCATGGAAGCCGCCGGCGCCTACGTCGCCAACGTCAAGAAGAACATGGCGGACCAGGCCGCGCTGGCGCACGAGGACGGCAACCGGGCACACATGATGCTGATCTCGGCCGTGCTGGCATCGCTTGCGATAGGTCTGATCGCGGCGATCTGGATTTCGATGAGCATCGCCCGTGGTCTCGGCCGCGCGGTCGGCCTTGCCGGCGCAGTGGCGAGCGGCGATCTCAGCCAGACGATCGACGTCTCCAGCAACGACGAGATCGGTGATCTCGTCAAATCTCTGAACATGATGGTGGACAAGCTTCGGCAGGTGGTCGAGGAGGCGCTCACCGCCGCAAGCAACGTCTCCGCCGGCAGCCAGGAGCTCTCCGCCAGCGCCGAGCAGCTGTCGCAGGGCGCGACCGAGCAGGCCTCGTCCGCCGAGGAAGCCTCGTCCTCGATGGAGGAGATGGCCTCGAACGTGAAGCAGAACGCCGACAACGCCAACCAGACCGAGAAGATCGCCGCGCGATCGGCCCAGGATGCCGAAGCGAGCGGCATCGCCGTGGGCCGCGCCGTCCAGGCCATGCAGACCATCGCCGAGAAGATCACCATCGTGCAGGAGATCGCGCGCCAGACCGACCTGCTGGCGCTCAACGCGGCGGTGGAGGCCGCGCGCGCCGGCGAGCACGGCAAGGGTTTTGCGGTGGTCGCCTCCGAGGTGCGCAAGCTCGCCGAACGCAGCCAGGCCGCGGCAGCCGACATCGGCACGCTGTCGACCGAGACCGTGAAGGTCGCGCAGGAAGCCGGCGACATGCTCTCCAAGCTGGTCCCCGACATCAAGAAGACGGCCGAGCTGGTGCAGGAGATCACCGCCGCCTGCCGCGAGCAGGACGTCGGATCGGCCCAGATCAACCAGGCGATCCAGCAGCTCGACAAGGTCGGCCAGCAGAACGCGAGCGCCTCCGAGCAGGTGTCCTCGACCTCGGAAGAGCTTGCCTCGCAGGCCGAGCAGCTCCAGTCGACCATCTCGTTCTTCCGCATCGAACATGCCGGCCGCGACGAGCGCGTCGCTCCCGCGCCGATCGATCGGGCCGTCACCCAGCTTCGCGCCAAGGCCGCGCACATGGCGGCGGCGGATCGCGGCGCGAAAAAGCCGATGCCTGCCCGCAAGCCGGCACGTGCGATGAAGGTCGCCGGCGGCGGCGGTTTCGCCTTCGACATGCATGACGGCGAAGACGACCGCGACGCCGAGTTCCAACGCTGATCAAACGGTCCGGCTGGCGCCGGACCGTCCTCGTCTCCTAACCCCGGGACCTCTGGACTGCATCATGGCCGCAACCTCGCAATATCTGACGCTCGGGCTCGCCGGCGAGACGTTCGGCATCAGCATCCGCAACGTCCGCGAAATCCTCGACATGCGACCGATCTCGCGGCTGCCGCATGCACCGAACTTCCTGCTCGGAATGATCGACGTGCGCGGCAGCGGCTATCCGATCGTCGATCTCCGGACCAAGCTCGGCCTGCCGAGCGTCGCGGCGACCGAGGCGACCCGCATCATCATCCTCGACGTGCCGATGAAAGACCGCCTGGTCGGCGTCGGCTTCGTCGCCGATTGCGTGTTCGAGGTCACTGACATCGACGAGCAGGCGATCGAGCCCATCCCCGAGGTCGGCGGCAAATGGCAGTCCGACTATGCCGCCGGGATCGGCCGCAAGGGCGAGAAATTCGTCGTGATCTTCGATCTCGCCAAGCTGATGGCGCATGACGAGATCCCTGAAGGACGTAATACGGCCGCGGATTCATCCCGCGCCGCCTGAGTTTGCCAGTGCGTGATCAAGCGTAGCACCCCAATTCGAACCAACGAGACTGATATGAGATTCACCGTCAAAGCGAAGCTTGCCAGTGCATTCGGCGTTGTCATTTTGCTGTCCATGATCGCCGGCGCGGTCGGCTACATGAAGCTGGCCGACATGGTCGGCACCACCGAGCTGCTGGTCAGCCGTGCAGGCCGGATGGAAAAGGCCGCCGAGCTGAAGGAGGGCATCCTGTTCCTGGTCCGCGCGGAGAAGAACTCGATCCTGGCGTCGTCAGACGCCGAGCACGAGCAGTTCCGGGCCGACCTGATCAAGAACCGCGAAGCGGTCGCCAAGTCCAAGGACGAGATCTACGCGGCGGCCAGCGAAAGCGGCAAGAAGCTGATGGAGAGCTTCAATGTCGCGTTCGCCAAGCTGAACGCCTATCAGGACGAGACGGTCAGGCTCGCGAAGGCCGACAAGCCGCAGGCGCTGGACCGCTCCATGCACGACGGCCGCAAGGTCGTCGCGGACGCTATCGAGGCGGCCGACGGCTACATCAAGAACGTCAAGAAGAACATGGCCGAGCAGGCCGAGCAGGCCAAGCAGGACGGTGCACGCGCCGAATTGATCTTGATGAGCCTGGTCATCGCCTCGCTCCTGATCGCCGCGATCGCGGCGACCTGGATCGCGCTCAACATCAGCCGGGCGCTGGCGCAGGCCGTCGGTCTTGCCGATGCGGTGGCGATCGGCGATCTCAGCCACAAGATCGAGTCCTCCAGCAACGACGAGATCGGTGATCTCATCAAATCGCTGAATGCGATGACGGTGAATCTCAATGCGACGGCGGCGCTCGCCAATCAGATCGCGCAGGGCGACCTCACGGTCGAGGCCAAGCCGCTGTCGGACAAGGACACGCTCGGCCTCGCGCTCGAGCGCATGGTGGAGAAGCTCCGCCAGATCGTGTCGGAAGCCCTGACCGCGGCGCAGAATGTCTCCGCCGGCAGCCAGGAGCTGTCCGCCAGCGCCGAGCAGCTGTCGCAGGGCGCGACCGAGCAGGCTTCGTCCGCCGAGGAGGCCTCGTCCTCGATGGAGGAGATGGCCTCGAACGTGAAGCAGAACGCCGACAACGCCAACCAGACCGAGAAGATCGCCGCGCAGTCCGCCAAGGACGCCGAAGCCAGCGGGGCCGCCGTGGGGCGCGCCGTCAACGCGATGCAGACCATCGCCGAGAAGATCACCATCGTGCAGGAGATCGCGCGCCAGACCGACCTGCTCGCGCTCAACGCGGCGGTCGAGGCCGCGCGCGCCGGCGAGCACGGCAAGGGCTTTGCGGTGGTCGCCTCCGAGGTGCGCAAGCTCGCCGAGCGCAGCCAGGCGGCGGCGGCCGAAATCGGCACGCTCTCGGCCGACACCGTCAAGGTGGCGCAGGAGGCGGGGAGCATGCTCTCCAAGCTCGTCCCCGACATCAAGCGGACCGCAGAGCTCGTCGAGGAGATCACCGCCGCCTGCCGTGAGCAGGACGTCGGCTCGGCGCAGATCAACCAGGCGATCCAGCAGCTCGACAAGGTCGGCCAGCAGAACGCCAGCGCCTCCGAACAGGTATCCTCGACCTCGGAAGAGCTCGCCTCGCAGGCCGAACAGCTGCAGTCGACCATCGCCTATTTCCGGATCGAGCAGGGCAGGAGCCAGGCCGCGCCGATCGACCGCGCGGTGACCCAGTTGCGCGCAAAGGCGGCGACCATGGCGGCGGTCGAACGTCCGGCCAAGAAGCCGGCGGCAAAGCCCGCGCGCGCCCTGAAGGCTGCCGGTGGCGGCGGCTTCGCCTTCGACATGAACGACGGCGAGGACGACCGCGACGCCGACTTCCAACGCTGAGTCTCTTGTGGGATCGGCCCCCATCGGGGGCCGATCTGCCTTCAGTCATTGCGTAAACGTGTAGGATTGCAGATGGCCCGTACGGCCCGACATTCAGTGCAGCCGGCCATCATGGACCGGGGAGCGCAGCCATGATGCCCGCCGTGCAGGATACGGCCGTGCATCTGTCGGACCGCCACTTCCGGACCATCGCCGAACTGATCGAGGGCCAGGTCGGCATCAAGCTGCCGCAGGGCAAGCGGCTGATGCTGGAGGGGCGGCTGCACAAGCGCGTGCGCGCGTTGAACTTTTCCGACCTCAACGAATACGTCGACAACCTGTTCGAGGCCGACCATTTCGACACCGAGCTCACCCATCTGATCGATGTGGTGACGACCAACAAGACCGACTTCTTCCGCGAACCCCAGCACTTCACCTTCATGCGCGACGTCGCCGTTCCCGCCTTGCTCAAGTCGCATGGCCGCAGGAACGCGAACCTGAAGATCTGGAGCTCGGCGAGCTCCACCGGCATGGAAGCCTATACCACCGCGATGGTGCTGGACGACATGACGCGGAACGGCTCGCGGTTTCAATACCGCATTCTCGGGACCGACATCTCGACCGCGGTGCTGCGCCTCGCCAAGACCGCGATCTACACCCGCGACGTGCTGTCACCGGTGCCCGAGAACTTCGTGAAGCGATATTTCCTGTCGTCGCGGGACAGGTCGCGCGGCGAGGTGCGGGTGGTGCCGGAGCTGCGGCGCATGACGCATTTCATGCGGATGAACCTCATGGATGCGTCCTATCCCGTCGATCGCGACGTCGACATCATCTTCTGCCGCAACGTCCTGATCTATTTCGAGCGGGAGACGCAGCGCAAGGTGATCGAGCAATTGTGCAACCATTTGCGGCCGGGCGGCTATCTGCTGGTCGGACATTCGGAATCGATGATTCACAGTGCAGTGCCGGGCTTGAAGCAAGTTCAGCCAACCATTTTCCAGGTCTAGCCGGAGCGCAACCACAATGCCGAGGGAGAAAGTTCGCGTGCTGATCGTGGACGATTCGGCGTCGGTGCGCCAAATCCTTCAGACGATCCTCTGCGAAGATCCTGAAATCGAGGTGATGGCAACGGCCTCAGATCCGTTCGTCGCGGCCAAGCGCCTCGAGAAGGAGCTGCCGCACGTCATCATCCTCGATCTCGAAATGCCGCGCATGGACGGCATGACCTTCCTGCGCAAGATCATGGCGCAGCGTCCGATTCCGGTGATCATCTGCTCCTCTCTGACCGAGGAGGGCTCCCACGTGATGTTCGAGGCGTTCGAGGCGGGCGCGGTCGACATCGTGCCGAAGCCGAAGATCGACACGCGCCAGGCCCTGCTCGAATGCTCCACGCGGCTGCGCGAGGCGGTCAAATCGGCGGCGCGTGCGCGGGTCCGGCCGCGCGCGGAGCGCCGCGTGATCGAGAGGAAGCTGACGGCCGACGCCATCATCCCGCCGCCGGTGCAGGGCAAGGTCCGGCCGACCACGGAACGCATCGTCTGCATCGGCGCCTCGACGGGCGGCACCGAAGCGCTCAACGACGTGCTCGAAATGCTGCCGGTGCATTGTCCGCCCATCGTCATCGTCCAGCACATGCCGCCGGGCTTTACCGCGGCCTTCGCCAGGCGCCTCGACAGTGTCTGCCAGATCCGGGTCAAGGAGGCCGAAGACGGCGAGCCGGTGCTGCCGGGCTGTGCCTATATCGCGCCCGGCGCCCGCCACATGCTGCTCCAGCGCATCGGCTTGCGCTACCAGATCGCGATCAAGGACGGTCCGCCGGTGTCGCGGCATCGTCCGTCCGTCGACGTGCTGTTCCGCTCGGCGGCCCAGCATGCCGGCGCCAATGCGCTCGGCGTCATCATGACCGGCATGGGCGATGACGGGGCGCGCGGCATGCTGGAGATGCGCAAGCTCGGTGCCTCGACGCGGGCGCAGGACGAAGAAAGCTGCGTGGTGTTCGGCATGCCCAAGGAAGCCATCGCCCATGGCGGCGTCGAGAAGGTCGTGTCGCTGCAACACATCCCGCGCGAGATCATGCTCTGGTACCAGGCCGGGCATGCCGTGATGGCAGGTTGAGCGCGATGTCCGCCATTCCACCCAACGCGCTGACCGAGGCGATCGCCGCGATCGAGGACGTCTCCTCGCGCATCGAGGACGTCTTCGCGCGGGTCGGTCAAGAGCTTGGCCGCGGCCACATCATCTTTGGGGAGTTGAACCAGGGCCTGGCGACGCTCTCCGGGGAACTCTCGGGCGCCGAGATCGAGGGTGCCGCGACCGCGCTGCAGGAGATCGCCGCCCGGCTCACCGAGCTGGCAGAGGCGCTGCCGGCCGAGAGCGCCTTGCTCGCGACGATCGGCACGAGCACGGCCGAGGCATCCGCGCTGCTCAAGCCGTTGTTCAAGCACATCCAGATGATCACCATCATCGCGCGGAGCGCGCGGATCGAGGCGGCATCGCTCGACGGCGATCGCGAGGGCTTTCTCGCCTTCACCCAGGAAGCCTATGATCTCGGCAAGGCGGTGCAGCGCTCGCTCGAGGAGTGCGGGAAAGATCAGCAGCGCCTGTCGGACGCCGTCGCCACGGCCTCCAGCCGGCAGAAGGAATTCGAGAGCCGCTACCGCAATCAGCTGGTCTCGGAGAGCGCCGAGCTCGGCGCGGCCTATGGCGGGTTGCGCGACCAGCGCGGCAAGAGCAGCCATCTCGCCGACCTCGCCGGCGCCAGCACCAAAAAGATCGCCGAGGCGGTCGGCAGCGCGATCATCTCGCTTCAGGCCGGCGACAGCACGCGCCAGCGGCTCGAGCATGTCTGTCATGGCCTCGGCCTTGCGTCGGGATCGGCCCCGAGCCTCGTGCCCGAGCCGGTTGCCAGCGATGACGGCGCGCGCGCCATCTGCCAGTTGCAGGCGGCCCTGCTCAGGGACGCCCAACGCGAGTTCGGCGGCGACATCGGCCAGATCGTCCGGGCGCTGACGGCGATCCTGAATGACGCGGGCAGCGTCGTCGGCCATGGCCGCACGTTGTTCGGCGGTGAGGAAAGCGGCTCCTCGTCGATCCTGGCGCGCATCAAGCAGACGCTGGCGCATGCCTCGACATTGATCTCGACCTGCGAGGGCGCGGGCCGCGCCGTGGACGAGGCGCTGGCAATCGTCGAGGACACGTTGGCGAAGTTTCGCCAGGCGATCGCGGGCCTTGCCGAGGCCACCGTCGACATTACGCTGATCGGCATGAATGCCGGCCTCAAGGCCAGCCATCTCGGCAGCCGCGGCAGCGCCTTCGTGGTGATCGCCAACGAGCTCAAGGCGACGGCCGACCAGGTCTCGGCGGGCGCCGGCCGGCTGCGGCCGGTGCTCGACGGCATCGAGCGCTCGGCAAAGGAGCTGAAGGAGCTGCGCGTGCAGGGCGATCCCACGCAGCTCGCGGAGCTCGAGCCGCAGATACTCCAGGCGCTGCGCGAGGTCGAGGCCGGCAACGAACGGCTCGGCAAGCTGATGAGCCGGCTCGTCGACGAGGGCGCCGAGTTCGAAGGCCTGATGAATTCGGCAGAAGGCCTGATGACGAGGCTCGGCGAAAGCTCCGCAACTCTGCCCGCCGTTGCCGCGCGCCTCGAGACCGCGAGCGCGGGCGCACAGCGGCCGCAGCCGCAAGCGCAAGACGAGGCCATGCTCGATGCGCTGTTTGCACGCTACACGATGGAGCGCGAGCGGGACGTCCATCGCGAATTCCTGCAGACACTCGGGCTCGCATCGACCGCCGCCACGCGGCGCGTCGAATTGGTCGAGGCCGCGGATGACGGCATCGAATTGTTTTGACGCCGCGCCGGCGTCGCCTCGCGCCCCGGCGGCAATTCGACAGATTGGGTTTTCAGGGCGTTAACCTTGCCGGCAGCGCCGGCGCTTTGGTCATTGTCGCGCCCCAGAGTTGGTTGCAAATACCTCGTCAATTTCGCGGCGAGAAATTCCGGATGTTGAGAGACGGCAAATATGCAGCCTGGTTCAGGACCCCGCGTGGTCAGGGCACCGGGCAGGTGGACCTCACCGACGGCCGGATTTCGGGCAGCGACAGCTTCTTCACCTATGGCGGCTCGTATCGTGTCGATGAGAAGCACTTCTCGGCGGTCTTGACCGTGAACCGCCACTCCGATGGCCCGGCGAACGTGTTCGGGCCGGACGAGGTCGAGGTCGCTCTCTCCGGCGTGTGCAACGGCCTGGTGGCGACCTGCTCGGGAACGGCCAGGGAAGCACCCGACGTCAAGTTCGAGGCAACGTTGATCTACAGCCAGGAAGATGCGCCGGCTTCCGACGCCCGCGGCGCGGTCGTGAGGCTCAATGCCGACAAACTGCCGAAGGGTCTCGACAGCCGTAGCCGGCCGCGCCCTTCCTTCTCGCCGGCCAAGACTCCCCTGTCCTGAGGCGCCGGCGCCTTAGCGTTGCGTTGACGCTGTTGTCGCGAAAACATCGCGAGACTGCACTGCAGCAACCCTGCTTTCAGAGCTGGCCTCTAGGTTGAGGCCATAACAAAAGGCGGACAGGGACATGCCTCAGATCTGGATGACATATGACGAACTCGCGACACTGAACGGCTGCACCGCTGCGGAAGCACGGCTGCAGGCGCTGCAGCTGTCGCTCGACCGCCGCAAGAGCCGCGACGGGAATACCCGCGTCAAGCTGCCCCCCGCATTGATGGGCCGGTTCTTCGAGACCATCCGAGACACCGATTCCGCGCTGGATGATGCGGTCGCGGCGCTGCGCGAGACCCATCGGCAGATGTCGGGCATTCTCGCGGCCGAACAGGAGAGCCTCAGGCGCGGGGTGGCGTAAGTCCGCCGTTTGGCGAACTGCCGCATCTTTTCGAATCAGGCATAATCGTCCAGCCGGAATTTGGCGTGATCTCCGGTGTTTCACACCGGATCCGGGACGTCACGGCTGGGAGGATGCCATGAAGAAAGGCCTGTACCTCGCGGGTGCGATTGTCTTTGCGCTCCCGCTTGGTCTTACGACAACCGCCACCGCCGAAGTGATCAAATTGCAGGCGGAGCTTAGGGGCAGCAATGAGGTGCCGCCCAACGCCAGCGCCGGTTCCGGCAAGGCGGAGGCGGCGTTCGACACGGCGACGAAGGTTCTGACCTACACCGTCACCTATTCCGGCCTCAGCGGCCCTGCGCTGGGCGCGCATTTCCATGGACCCAGCGAGCCCGGCAAGAATGCCGGCATCGCACTCCCGTTCAAATCGGCGCAAAGCCCGATCCAGGGTACGGCGACTCTCACCGAGGCGCAGGCGACGGATCTTCTGGAAGGCAAATGGTACGCGAACATCCACACGGGAGCTAATCCCGGCGGGGAGCTGCGCGGCCAGATGACGAAGTAGGCGGGCGATCCCTACCTGCGGCAGACCGGCCGAATTTGGGCCGGCGATGCGCTCAGGCCACCAGAACAGCGTCGTCAGGAGCCGCTGCTGCGGTCGCGGCACGCGAGGCCAGCAGCGCGTTGAATCTGGCGAAGGGCAGGGGCGCTGCGACGAGATAACCCTGGCCTTCCTCGACGCCGCACGAGATCAGGGCGCGAACCTGCTCCTCGGTCTCGATCCCCTCGGCGACCACCGTCATCTGGAAATCCCTGGCGAGCGCCACCAGCATCTCCACGATCGTCGTGGTCGAAGCGTCCGCCGTGATGGTGTCGACGAAGAACTTGTCGATCTTGATGGTGTTGGCGCCGAGCCCTTTCAGCCGTGACAGCCCGCTGTGCCCGACGCCGACGTCGTCGATGGCGACGCGGAAGCCATAGTCGCGCAGCTCGCGCACCACGGCCGCGGCGCGGGCGAGATCGTCGAGTTCGTCGCGCTCGGTCACCTCGACCATGACCTGCCGCGCCGAGACCTTTGCCGCAGTGACGACGTTACGCAGGGTCTCGACAAACCCGGCACTCAGGAGGTGCTTCGGCACGACGTTGAACGACAGCTTGAATTCCTTGTCGGACCTGAGATGCGGATGGAGGTCGGCCAGTGCGCGGCCGAGAATCTGCCAGGTCATGGCTTCGATGCGTCCGCTGGACTCCGCCAGCGGAATGAAGTTCATCGGCGGGACGATCGAGCCGTCCTCGCGCAACCAGCGTGCGAGGATCTCGCAGCCCTTGATCCGGCCCGTTCCGAGATCGAAGATCGGCTGGAAAAACGGCATGAACTCGCCGCGCGCCAGGCCGCGATCGAGATCGGCGACGGGTCCCTCCATGCGGCGGCTGCGCGACAACAGGACGCCGAACAACAGGCCCAACGCAAGGGCGACGGCCATCGCCGGCCAGTAAGCCTCGTTGTTCCAGGTCGAGAGCACCGTCCTGTCGATGCGGATGACCGTGCGTAGCGGATACCGCGTCGAACTCTTGGCGAATTCGACCGGATACGGGAGGGGCTTGCCGGCGTCGAGGATGAATTCGCCGAGTTGTGCGCCGTTGTTGAGTGCCAGCAGCACCTCGCTATGTGCCCGCAGCTCGGCCGGCATGATGTCGAACAGGCTGGCATTGACGCCGAGGATCGCGACCAGCGCCTTGTTCCTGCCGATGTCCCTGAGCACGCCGAGCGCGTCACCCCCGAACTGCTCGACACGGAACAGCATCAGCCTGGAATCGCGTGAGGCGAGCATGTCGCCGCGCTCGACCCAGCCCTTGTCGAACTCGAGCGTCTCGGAATAGGCCGAGCAGATCACCGAGCCGTCCGAATTGACGAGCCGGACGTCCTTCACGGCGGAGCGCTGATACACGTGGAGGCGGATGGCCTGGAGCGCGGCCGGATCGCAGGTGGTGAGCCCGCGGCCCGCGAGTTCGTCGAGGCTCGCGGCGGCGAAGTCGACCGCGAATTCGGACCGGCGCAGCACAACCTCGGTCAACTCGTCGAGATGGTGCGCCTGCTGATCCTGGATGAAGCGCGTCGTGGCGATGTGGCCGGCAATGGCAAATGCGGCCATGCTCGCAAGCACGAGCGCCGCCATTGTGAATTTCGGCCGTGCCGACGTCATCCCGGCCTTACCGGTTAAGAAAGGATGACCCGAAGCCTAACCGGGGAGGGGCTAAGATAAGGTTTAGAGCAGCTCCTTCTGGTTGCGTGAACCCGGGTTCACGGCCGTCCGCGAGGTGGGACCGGTTCCACGGTCGCTCCCGCGGCCGCTCATCGGCATGACCTCAAACGTGACGATGCAGTCGGGATTTCACGCTGACGACGCCGAGGCAGTTCACGCCGCCATGACATAGCCGCCTGTTCTTGGGTCTCGTCACCCATAGCCGAACGGCCACGAACAGGATGTTGATGCCGAACCAGACCGAGATCGCGATCAGGAAAGAGTTTGTCATGACTCTGCTTCCCGCATTCCTTTGGGACTTAATGCTGGGCCCGGGCGAGGGTTCCACTTTGGGTGGAGTGGGCAGATGATCGTCTCTGCACATATTCTGATCATCGATCAAAGGCGGTCGCCGAATCAGGCGCTCGATGCATTCCCGATCCGCGAAGAATCTGCAATCGAAGCTACAGGCACCCGCTGCGGCCATCCCGGCGAGAATGGCGGGGGCAAACAGACGGCGAGCGAAGTGCGATCGCATTGGTGCGGGCAGGTCGAAAACTCGTCACGGCTACGCCTTTGCTTGACCTGCCGCTTCGCTGTCCAGCGCGCGCGACGTCATGGCCAAGGTTTAGTCTTGGCTGACGTTCAATTTCCACTATATTGCGAAAAGTTTTTTACGTGTTTCCGAATAGCGCGTGTGAGCGATGATACCTCGGGGAAGCCGGCACTATCCGATTCTTGATCTCTATCGCGCCATCGCATCTTTCGCCGTAGTGCTCTACCATATCGCCGGCTCGCTTCAGATCGCCGGCATGGCAAGTCACGCGTATGTCGCTGTCGATTTTTTCTTCCTGCTGAGCGGTTTCGTCATCGATCGCGCCTATGGCGCGCGGCTGGAAGAACCGTCGTTCAAGCTCGAATTTCTGTTGCTGCGCTTCGTCCGCCTTTGGCCGATGATCGTTCTGGGCACCCTTGTCGGTGCTGTCGTTGCGATGGGCAGCCTCCTGAGGGGGCACGGGCTGGACCTCAGCAATATGGCCCTGGTACTGGCGTTCGGTTTGCTCCTTTTGCCCTTCGGCCGAATGCCCCTGACCGCATCGATCTTTCCGTTCGATGGACCGCTTTGGTCTCTCTTCTATGAAGTGGTGGCGAACGTCGCCTACGGCATGGGGTTCCGTTGGCTGCGCATACCGGTCCTCTCGATCCTCGTGGCTCTTTGCGGGGCCGGTCTGGTGGTGACGTCGCTGCAACAGGGCGATCTCGAACTGGGTGCAAGAACCGGCGAAATTGCCGCTGGTTTCCTCCGTGTCGGCTTTTCATTCTTCGCGGGCGTCCTCATGTCGCGGATCGGCACGGCATCGACCGTCAACGGCACGATTGCCGTCACCTCCGTCGCGGTCTTGATCGGCGTGCTGTTCGTGCCTCTTCCCCTGCATCCGATCTATGATGTTGCGTGTGTGCTTGTCGTGTTCCCGCTCCTGATCTGGGGGAGCGCGGGGACGGCCGTGCCGCCGGGCTGGAGGCAGGCCTGCAGCTTCGTTGGTGAGCTTTCCTATCCGCTGTACGCGGTGCACTACCCGATCACGCGCGTCTTCTTCTATTTTCAGGACAAGCTCGCCCTCGGCAAGACGGCGCTCGCCTTTTCGATCGTGCTGGAGGTGATCGCCTGCCTCGGTGCGGCTTATGTCGCGACGAAATTCGTCGATCAGCCGGTGCGTGATTGGCTCGGCTCACGGCTCGGCTCTTGGCTCGAGCGCATGCGTTCGCCTCGTACGGTTCCGGTGACCGGCAGCACCTGGGTCTCCCCGGGGCTTCCAGCTACGACGGCGGCGGCCGCGGCAGGAAAGCCAGAATTGTCTGGGCGAGAATGACGCCGACGGCACCGCCGGCGGCTTTTTGCAGCACATCGATAAAGCGGGGATCGCGGTCCGGCGTCAGCGCCTGGAAGATCTCGAGCGCGACCGCGACGGTAATCACGAAAGCGCAGGCCAGCCTGATGCGGCCCGGCAACAGGAACGATAGCAGAAAGCCCAGCAGCCCGTAGGCGCTGAACCGTTCGATCACCACGACCCAATAGGCTTCAGCGTGTCCGATGAGCGCCGGTCTGCCAGCGAGCTTGACGAGCGTGGCGTAGACGATCAGCACAAGGCAGATGACTGCAGCTGCAATGAGATGATTTTGGCGCATCGCAGCATCATAGTCTTTCGGCCGGAGCAATGCTTCCGAAAGCCGAGAATATCGTTAAGGATCGGAAGAAAGGTTCGCGTGCTCGAACCGCTGTTCAAAAGGCGTCATGGCCTTTGGGCTTGTCGAAGGCTGTGCAGCGACGGCGCTCGTAGACCCGAAACCTGCATCGAGGCAACCGTGCTGTTGCTTCGGGGCAGGATCGTCCTCGGCGCCCTCAGCCCTTCTTCGTCGCCTTCGATTTCAGTGACAGGCCGAGCCGCAGCGCCATGCGCTTGATTGCGTCGGGCGATCGCCCGAGCTGTCTCGCCGCCTCTTCCAGCGAAGTCGACGACTTTGCCAACTCCATGAGCCGGCGGTCTTCCTTGAATGACCAGGGCTTGCGCGCCATAACCGAAATGATCCTCTCACTGTAATAAAGACAAAGCCGCCAAGCGGACCATGTGCGCTCGACGGCCTTGCTTGGGTGGGGCCGGGCTTTGGGGGAAGCCCGGTGCGTAAATGGATAAGCGATGGGAGAGACTTCGCAACAAGCAACGAGAATTAAGCTAACTGCTCAACCTTACCGGCATGAATCGACGCGTGTCGCTCCGTATAACCACGGACATTTCGGTCAGCAGAGCTCGACCCGCGCATCCCCGATCTCGATCGAGGTTCATCGGCCACCACGTCGAGCCTCGAAGTTCGATCTCGAACGTCCATTGGACGACGGGGACTCCAGCGCCGGATGGATCCGCTCGGGAATCCGCGCAGCTCTCTTCGATAGGCACCCTGCGTCTGCGAGCGATGGCGGCAAGGACGGTTGGCTCCTCGCCGTCATGGCCGTCGGCTCCGTGCAAGATCCGGAAGCGCTGCCGCGCGCGCCACGCGACAAACCAGCAGCCGTCACGCGAGCGAATCACGATCGGACCCGCGACCGTCATGATCACCGGAATGCAGCTTGTGATGGAGCAGTTGCAGCGCGAGCACACTGCACCCGTCTCGATGAGCAGCATTGCGTTCAACTCGGCGTGTCGTCACGAGATCGTCCAATTCGCCCGGCTATGATCGCGCAATCAACAACGGACCTCCCAGAAAACCAAGATGCTTCAGAAAGCGCGAGCGGCGTTCCCTCTCACCAGGCTGAGAGAACGGGCATTTGAAGGTGTGTTTTTCGGCGTCGCGCTGATCGCGATGGCAGGGTGGGTTTATTTCATAACGCTGTTGCTGGTGAGATTCTTTCTCTGGTTCTTCGGCTGACGCGCGCGAAACGATCACTTCGCATGCATCGTGCTGCCGAAAAAACATCCCGGCATGGCGACAAAATCAGCGACGCCCATCATGATGTCGACACAACTCGAAGCTGAGAATGCTGCGTCGCGAAGACAGCGCGCTGGGCAAGTGGAAGAAATCAGAATGATTGTAGCTGCGATCCTGCTCTCGATTCTCGCCGGCTTTGGCGGAGGCTATGCAACGCGCGCCTGGCGATCGCGCAGGCGCAGGGTGCGTCATCCGCTCTATCAGCCTTACGATCCGGCCTTGTCTCCGCAGAGTGCGTCGTCGGCGAGAGGATGGCGTGCATTCTGACGAAATACAACCATTGACGCGATCGATGGTGTGGCTGGTTGTGATTGCGTCCGCGAACATGCGGAACCGTCAGCCTCCGCCACCGCCGTCTCGGCATGATTGGAGGCTGCGATGACCAGGCCTACGAACAACGCTCACCGGCGGTATTTCGTCGATGCCACTGGCCGGCGCGTTCTGATCGGTCTGACCTCGGAGGAGACATTCGAATTCGAGCGGCTTGACAGCAAGCTGGTGCTCGATCCGGAGGACGGCCAGGCCGAGCTCCGCGGCCGTGACATCTGGCACGCCGCCGGTGAGCAGCGCTGGCTGGAACTCTACGAGAAGCACGAGGGCGCCTGGAGGACATGGAAGGTGCAACACGCACCGACCAATCCATAGTCCGATCACGGAGCCTCGTGCGGCGCTTGATCCCTCCGCGCGTTCGCAATGCGCAGTGGTTGAAGGCCCGTCAAACCGAGCCGTCAGCAGTCATCCTGATCGGGTGGCGCTGGAAAAAGCTTCGCAAGGCTATCCACGCCCATCCCGCGTTCGCTGGCAACGAGGACGCGCCGCGCGATGACGTGCCGAAATCTCCATCCCGGTCCGTCAAATTGATCCGCGGCCCAGATCTGCGGCTTCGGACGCCCGTCGAGGCCGCGGAGCCACACGAAATAGTATTCATCCATTCCCGCGCCGCTTTCGGATCATGGGCGGAGAGCCCACCCATGTCCTGCATGTCCGCTCGGCCCTTCGCAAAGGGACATCGATGCGGTCAGCCGAGGCCAATGCGCTTTTGCTGATAGCCGCGACCGAGAATGTTCTCCCACCACATCCGATTGTCGACGTACCACCGGACGGTCTTGGCCAGCCCGCTCTCGAAATTCTCGTCCGCGCGCCAGCCAAGCTGGTTTTCGAGCTTCGAGGCATCGATCGCGTAGCGGCGATCGTGTCCTGGACGATCGGGAACGAACGTAATCAGCTCCCGCCGAGAACCTGACCCGGACGGCGAGATTTCGTCCAGCAGATCGCAGATGCCTTCCACGACGTGGAGGTTGCTGCGCTCATTTCGTCCGCCGACGTTGTAGGTTTCGCCGACCACGCCCCGCTCGAGCACCAGCGCAAGCGCCTTGGCATGATCCTCGACGTAGAGCCAGTCTCGAATGTTCTGCCCGTCGCCATAGACCGGCAACGCTTCTTCGGCGAGCCCCTTGATGATCATGTGGGGGATGAGCTTCTCGGGAAAGTGATAGGGCCCGTAATTGTTCGAGCAGTTCGTGATCATCGTCGGCAGCTCGTAGGTCTCGCGCCAGGCGCGGACCAGATGGTCCGACGAGGCCTTGCTCGCCGAGTAGGGCGAGTTGGGTGCGTAAGCGGTCGTTTCCGTGAAGTAGCCGTCCTTGCCGAGCGAGCCGAACACCTCGTCGGTCGAGATGTGAAGGAAGCGGAATCGCGAACGACGATCCGGGGACAGGCCCTTCCAATACCGCAAGGCTTCCTGCAGCAGAGTGAACGTGCCCACGATGTTGGTCTGGATGAATTCGCCGGGGCCGTCGATCGAGCGATCGACGTGGCTTTCGGCCGCCAGATTCATCACCGCGACGGGCTGGTACCGCTCGAACAGCTTCCGCAGCGACGGTCCTTCGCAAATGCACTGCTTCTCGAACGCGTAGCGCGGATTGCCGGCGGCATTCGGGATCGACTCGAGATTTGCCGCGTAAGTGAGCTTGTCGATGTTGACGACGCGCGCGTTGGTATCCCGGAGAAGATGCCGGACGACGGCCGAGCCGATGAAACCTGCACCGCCGGTGACGAAGATCGTGGAGCCTTCAAAACGCATGTGTCGCCTTGCCTCAGTTCAGACCGTGAGCGGCGAAAGAGCGCGCCACCGATTGCAGATATTGGCCGTAGCTGCTCTTGGCGGTCTTCTCGGCAACCTTCGTGAAGGCGTCCAGGGAAATGTAGCCGCGCCGAAGTGCGATTTCTTCCGGGCAGGCGATGCGCAGCCCCTGTCGCTGTTCCAGGATCTGCACGAAGTGACTGGCTTCGACCAGGGAGGCATGCGTTCCGGTGTCGAGCCAGGCAAACCCGCGCCCGAGCACCTCGACGAACAGGTCACCGCTGTCGAGATATGCGTTGTTCACGTCGGTGATCTCGATCTCTCCGCGCGCGGAAGGCTTGATCTTCGCGGCGATGTCGACCACGCGATTGTCGTAGAAATAGAGGCCGGTCACGGCCACATTCGACTTCGGCTGCGCGGGCTTCTCTTCGATCGAGCGCGCGCGCCCGTCGGGGCCGAATTCGACCACGCCATATTGTTCGGGCGTATTGACGACGTAGCCGAAGATCGTCGCGCCGCTCGGGCGCGCCGCGGCCTTGGCGAGCAATTCCGGAAGCCCGTGTCCGTAGAAGATATTGTCACCAAGGACAAGTGCGACCGAATCTTGTCCTACAAACTCGCGCCCCACGATGAAAGCGTCGGCAAGCCCGCGCGGAGTTTCCTGCGATGCATACGAAAATTTGAGGCCGATGTCCGCTCCATCGCCAAGCAGACGCTGAAACAGCGGCTTGTCCTGTGGCGTGGAGATGATGAGAATGTCGCGGATTCCAGCGAGCATCAGAGCCGACAGCGGATAATAGATCATCGGCTTGTCAAAAACCGGAAGCAGTTGTTTCGACACCACAGTCGTGACGGGATAAAGGCGCGAACCTGTTCCGCCAGCGAGTATTATTCCCTTCATCGGTCCTCTCTGGTTTGCGAGCGCGAAAATATCAGATAGAGTGCGCTGCACAAGATTATTGTCGATGCTGAAGCTGAAGTCCTGCGAATGAACGTTCTCACGACACATCTACCCGAAGTTCTGATCGTCGAGCCGAAGCTGTTCGGCGATCAACGTGGCTTCTTCCTGGAGTCCTATCAATTCGATCGATACGTGCAGAACGGCATTACGCGGCCGTTCGTGCAGGACAATCTCTCGCGCTCGCGTTTCGGGGTGCTGCGTGGCTTGCATCTGCAAAATCCCGTGACGCAGGGCAAGCTTGTCACGGTGCTGCGTGGTCGTGTTCTGGATGTTGCAGTTGATGTCCGCGTGGGCAGCCCAAACTTTGGGCGGCATGTTGCCGTTGAACTGAGCGAAGACAATCGCAGGCAATTGTGGGTTCCTCGTGGCTTCGCTCACGGTTTTGCCGTTCTCTCCGAGACGGCCGATTTCTTCTACAAATGCGACGAGCTCTACAGTCCGAAGGATGAAATCTCGGTGCGCTGGAACGATCCGGCGATCGGCATCGACTGGGGTGTCGCAGAACCGTCACTTTCGCCCAAGGATGCCGATGCGCCGCTGCTGGCGGACGTGAAGGGACTCCCGCGCTACGGCGAGGTCTGACATGAAAATTCTCCTGACCGGCGCCGGCGGGCAAGTCGGCGGCGCGCTGCGGCGATTGCTTCAGGACCGCGCGGACATCGTTGCGCCGACGCGCGAGACGTTCGACCTGTCGCAACCGGCGGGCCTCGCTGAAAAGCTGGACACGATTGCGCCGGATCTGATCATCAATCCCGCGGCTTACACGGCCGTCGATCGCGCCGAAGACGAGCGCGAGATGGCATTTCGGGTCAACGCTCAATCACCGGGCGTCATGGCCCAATGGGCCGCGCACCGCCGTGTCCCGCTGGTGCACTTCTCGACCGACTATGTCTTCGACGGCTCGGGCGAGCGTCCGTGGCGCGAGGACAGCGCTCCGAATCCGCTCTCGGTGTATGGCGAGAGCAAGCTTGCCGGCGATCATGCGGTTGCAGGCGCGGGCGGACCGTACCTCATCGCGCGCACATCGTGGGTCTATGCCGCGACGGGAGCGAATTTTCTCAAGACGATCGTGCGGCTGGCGGGAGAACGGGAAGAACTGCGGATTGTCGCCGATCAGATTGGCGCGCCTACAACTGCGGATGCGATCGCTCGCGCGATGGTTGCGATGCTGCAGCCGGCGAACGAGAATGTTGCCGCAATGTTCGAAAAGCGGAGTGGGGTCGTCAATCTGGTCTGCGCCGGCGAGACCAGCTGGCACGGCTTTGCGACCGCGATCGTTTCCGGGCTGAAGTCGCGCGGGGCGCAATTCGCCGTGAAGCAGATCGTTCCAATCGCCTCGAGCGAATTTCCGGTCAAGGCGAAGCGGCCCGCCAATTCCCGCCTGGACCTGACGCGTCTGCGGGAGCAGTTCGATATTGCGATGCCGACCTGGCAGCAGGCGCTCGATCGCGAATTGGACGCTCTCAAGGCAACAATGTGATGGCCTCTGCCTCCGCCCTCGAACGGGGCGGAATATCCGGGACTTCAATGTTTGTTAACCATCTCGGAGCCATTTTCTGGTTTGGCGCTTCAACCCGGAAATGCACGCATGTTCCAGCTCTTCCTGCGGGCCCGCACCCATAACTTCCTGAAAGACCGCTTCGCCGGAGAGCAGACGTTCCGGGCGCGCTCGCCCGAGCGGGACGCGGAAACCGATCGCACCCGCATCGAAGCCATCATGAGCGCGATCGAGGATGCTCTCCACGCGGCGGAGCGTGAGCAGTCGGGCCTGAACCGCCGGGTGGAAGACGTGCTGGCGCGCGCGGCCGTGACCTTCGGCAACGGCGACGACGAATATCTCGAGCGCGAGGCGCTGGACAACCATCACCAGGATTTGTTCGACAAGGAAATCCTGAACGGCCAGCGCCGGCTCAAGGAGCTCGGCGCCTCCATCGCTCATTTCAAGTTCCTGAAGGCGGCCATGCTGAGCCGGTTTCCGGAATACAAGCCTCCGGCAAGCTCCACCAACTAGAATCCGGTGAGCGCGGCCCGCTAGATCGCGAGCATGCTGTTGCCCTGGATGGACAGCAGCGTCAGATTCCCGGTTGCATAGGCGCCGGTATCGATATTGGCGCGGTTCTCCAGCAGCTCGGCCTGCCGCACCGGCGTATGGCCGTGCACGACATATTTGCCGAAGCGCCGCTTGCTCTGGAGGAATTCGTCCCTGATCCACAGCAAATCGGACTCGCGCTGTTCGGAGAGCGGGATGCCCGGGCGCACCCCGGCATGGACGAAGAAGAAATCGCCGCATGTGAAGGTCGGCCGCAGCTGGCGCAGGAACGCAATGTGCTCCGGCGGCATGACGGATGTCAGTTCGCGCACGAGATCAACCTGTTCGTCCTTGCTGAGGCCGGGCGCTGCCGACACGCCGTAAGACATCATGGTCTGGATGCCGCCGAACTGAAACCATTCGGTGGCGCGCGCGGGGTCCTCCAGCACCGAGGTGAAATAGGCCTCGTGATTGCCCTTCAGAAACACGGTGTTACGGCGGCGGCTGCGCCGGATCAGGAGGTCGAGAGTGTGGCGCGAGTCCGGTCCGCGATCGATGTAGTCGCCGAGGAAGACCTCGATGGCACGATAAGGCCGGCTGTTGGCCATGTCCGCATCGATCACGGCAAACATCTGCTCGAGCAGATGCGCGCATCCGTGGATGTCGGCGATCGCATAGATGCGCACGCCGTTCGGGAGCTTCGGCCGTGGCGAATTTTTGGGCGCGGTCGTGACCATGGGGTGCAACTCTTTCAGAGAGCTTCGCCCCGGATGTCAATATGGTATCGACGAAAACGAAAGACCACTTGCCGCTTTTTCCCGGCTCCTTGCCGGCGGAGATTGATCGGAGCTCGCAGAAGCGCCAATCCCCGGCGTGTCGAGGCCCCGCTAGCCGAAGCCGCGGCTGTCGAACGACGGCGCGGCCTTCTCGCGATAGGCGGCTGTCCGTGCGCGCACCAGGGCGGCGCCGCAAAAATAGCCAAGTTGCAGCACCGTTGCGAAAACGAGAATCGCGGCAACGACGTAGGCCGAATCATGTCCGCGCCACAACAGGCCCGACGCGAGGATCGCTGCACCGAAGACGATGGCAGGCGGAAGGATGAAGATTCGGAATCGGCCTCCCAGCAACGATCCGATCAACAAGCTGAAAACGGCAACCGTACTCACGACACAACTCCCACGAATTGGTCGCGAGTGTTAATGGCCGCGCGCTAATAACGGCTTAAGCGGCATGGTTGAACAGTCGTTCAAATGCGCGCGTCACGCTGTGCGCATATGACGCGATTTGACGGAAATCGTGGCGAGCTGCCCGCATAATTGTCACGTGTGTGACAGTCGTTTGTGCATTCCATCGTTGCGGTGCTGCGATGCATAAAAATCGATTTGATTTTTCCATTGCACTGCCGCAATGTCGCTTTGTTTAGTTAAGATATACTTCGGCGCGCGTTTAAAATTTGGATCGATTTGCTCGCAGTATCGACTGCGAGTGCGTGACGAGGCAGCGAGGTTCGGATGGCTGTAGCAACTTACGGTTCGGAAAACTACTATTCGGTTATATCGAATCGGCGCGGTGCCCTTCAAAGACCCCTCCAGATTGCCCTCATCGCGGGTGACTTCGCTGCAGTGCTGTTCAGCTACTTCGTCGCGAGCGGCCTCTACCGCGTGCTCGTGGCCGAACAGGATTCATCCGTCGGCGCCGGGCTCGTCGTCGGCGCGGTGTTCGTGACCATCGCTTATTTCCAGGGCGTCTATGACCACCATCGCCTGCTCAGCACCGTCTGGCAGCTGCGCAAGACGCTGGCCATCTGGCTGATCTCGCTGACCATCCTGGCGGTCGAGGCGTTCCTGCTCAAATCCTCCGCCGAGCTGTCGCGCGGGACCACGCTGTTGTTCGCCGCGACCGGCGTCGTCGCCCTGGGCGGGCTTCGTGTGTTCTGGCGCCTGGCCCTCACGTCGAGCTACGCCAAGGGCCGTCTCGTCGACCGCAAGGTCGTGCTGCTGAGTCTCAAGCCGCTCGACTTCACCTCGACCCGCTTCAAGGATTTGCGCAAGCACGGCTTCAACGTCGTGCGGCATTTCGTGCTCGAGCCCTCCGAAGATGGTGCGGTCTGGGAGCGCGAGATCCGTGACATCATTCGCCAGGCCCGGACCGCGGACGTGGAAGAATATCTCCTGGTCATCGACTGGGACGAGATGCCTCTTCTCCAGAAGCTGAGCCAACATCTGCGTGTCGTGCCGCAGCCGATCCGCCTTCTGCCCGATTTCCCGATCGCTGATCTGGTCTCGCGTCCATTCCAGCCCGTCAGCGGCACGGTCGCGATCGAGATCCAGCGTGCGCCGCTCAGCGTGTTCGAGCAGGCGCAGAAGCGCTGCCTCGACATCGGCCTGGCCTCGTTCGCGCTGTTGCTGCTGGCGCCGCTGCTGGTGACGGCGGCGATCATGATCAAGCTGGATTCGAAGGGCAAGGTCATCTTCAAGCAGTCGCGCCGCGGCTTCAACGGCAAGCAGTTCGAGATCTGGAAATTCCGCTCGATGACGGTGGCCGAGAACGGCCATGTCGTGACGCAGGCGACCAAGAGCGATGCGCGCGTGACCCGTGTCGGCCGCGTGCTGCGGCGGACCAGCATCGACGAGCTCCCGCAGCTCTGGAACGTTCTGCGCGGCGAGATGTCCCTGGTCGGACCGCGCCCGCACGCTCTCGCGCATGACAATTATTACGATCCGATGATCAGCAACTACGTCTACCGCCACCACATGAAGCCGGGCCTCACGGGTTGGGCCCAGGTCAATGGCTTCCGCGGTGAGACGCCGACGATCGATCTGATGGAAAAGCGCGTCGAATACGATGTCTGGTACGTCAGCAACTGGAGCATCTGGCTCGACATCAAGATCATCTTCAAGACGGCCCTGGCCCTGATCCATCAGGAAGCCTACTGACGCCCTCTGTATTCCGCCGGCTGGCGGCTGGTGAAGACCAGCTGCGGCCGGTGAGCTGGGATCCCTGCCAACGATCGCCGAATAGTCGTCCAGCCGCGCAGCCGCCGACGCGTGCAGCGCGGCTTGTCGTGGGTCCTGCTGCGCGCTTCGTCATCTTCACGCAGAAACTGTTCTACGCGGGCGCGCCGGCCTTGGCCCGGCACGACAAGCGGAGAATCTGCCGACCTCGGATCAGCGATCCAATGTGGCCTTCACCTCGAAGGGACCCTTCGTCGGCAGGTTGATGACGACGGGGTTAGGCCCCAGCCGTATCGTGTTCGACTTGGCTGCTTGCTGGCACAGCGGCGCGAATTCCGCCTCTGTGCCGCTCGGCAATTCGAACGTCGCCGAGGAATTGTCTTGCGAGGTCCAGGCGATGAGCTGTCGTCCTGCGGACGTCGTCGTCTCGATCACGAACAGGCCGGGAGAGGGTTGCTCGAGCCTCATCGGGCCCGCGGCCTTGATGACGCGAATGGCCTCGCGGGTCGCGCATGCCGCGGGCTTTGGCGCGTAGGCGTAGTCGTACAGGCCGAAATTGTCTTCGAGCGCGGCGGGATCCTGACCTTGATCCTTCATCTGGTAGACCCAGGCGCCCTTCATCCAGGGTGTGGCCGCCGTCCAAAGCAGGAATTGCGCGATATTGTTTGCGGCCGTTTGCGTGGAAATGGGGCACATCTTCGACGTCGTCGGCCATCCAACCTCCGTGACGTAGATGGGGATGTTTGATCCGGCCGCATCCAGCAGCTTCCGCAAGGAGCTGACCTGACGTATCGCAGCCTCGGCGGTGCGGTTGGACACATCGCGCTCACAATGATTGTAGATGTGAACGGACAAGCCGTTGGCACCTTCCAGCGCGCCGGACCGAACGAGCGCCATGGTCCATTTCCAGTCCGGGTCCATTCCAACCGCACCGACCAGCACCTGCGCCTGAGGCGCCACGCTGCGTATCTTGGCAACCGCCTCCTTCGCGAGGGCAGAGTAATTGGCCGCCGCGCGCGGATCGCCCGGATCGCCTTCACCGACCAGGAAAGGGCGCCCGAGCACGGCGTTCATATTCCATTCGTTCCAGATCTCGTAGATCGGGTTGCGCTTGGCGGTCGCTACAACGGCTTTCGCCGCAAAGTCGGCGAAACTCTTTCGGCCGACGTCGGTCAGCGGAGGCTGGCCATCGGGAACGAGTGGATTTGGGTGACCGAGGATGAGTAATGGCCTTGCCTGGGTCTGGTCGAGAAAAGAAAACAGCTTGGCTGGCTCTCGGGCAACTGGCGTTGACCCACCGCCGGGCACCGGTGCGGCCTGAAACAGGCTCCAGGCAAGATCGTCCCTGACTGAATCGAAGGCATCGGAACGCAACACCTGCGCAGACTTTTGAGGAGAATAGCCATATTCTCCTCCTATCCCGAAGTGCACGCCAAGACCGATGATCGGCCGCTCGGCCCGCTCGGGCAACGGCTGCTTGCCAACCCAGAAGGATGTCGTTTGATTGGCAGCATAGATTTTGCTGAAGAGCAGACCTGCTGCGATGAATGCAACCGCCAACCCAATCTTCGCAGCTCGGACCATCTTCGCCTCTATTGTGTCAGGTAACGAACGTACATGCGGATTCTCTTCGTCTCAGCCTTCTTTCCGCCCTTTGTCCAAGGTGGAGCCGAAATTTCCGCGCGCAATCTGGCGGCGTGGCTCCATGCGAACGGCCATGAGATCGCAGTGCTGACCACCGCCCCGACGCCCGCGGATGAGGTGAGGGGGGCGATCGTTGACGATCTCAAGGTCTGGCGCTTTCATATGCCTCGGCCGTACACCGTGTTTGAAGCGGCTCAGAAAGGCGGTTTACAGAAATCCGTCTGGCATCTTCAAGACCATTTTGATCCTCGTAACGAACGGATCATGCGTCAGGTGCTCGACGAATTTAGCCCCGATCTGGTCAGTATCCACGTCCTTCAGGGCCTCGGCTGGAATGCCCTTCGCGTGATCGGTGCGAGGAACATCCCGGTCGTCATCACGCTGCACGATCTCAGCCTCGCTTGCGTGAGGATGGCGATGTTCAGGGACGGCCGGGAATGCGAAAGTCTCTGCGCACCGTGCGCATTCTCGTCCAGAGCGAAACTCGCCTTCCTCGGCTCCGTTCCACGGCTGGGGTTCGTGTCGCCTTCGCTCGCCATTCTTCGCCGTTTGTCGGCGCTTCAGCCGCTCCAGCGCTGGGCCCAGGCCCATATCCTCAATCCCAACAAATCGCCGACCCCGACGGTCGAGAGAAGCCCGTCCAAGACCGTCCGTTTCCTGTATGTCGGACGTCTGCATGAATCCAAAGGATTGTACGTTCTGCTCGAGGCCATCGAGCCGTTGGCGGCGCGTCACGAGTTCAAGCTGACGCTGGTGGGGACCGGTCCCAGCGAAGACGATCTCAAGCGGCGCTTTGGCCATCATCGCTGGCTCGAATTCACCGGGCATGTTTCGGTCCAGGACGTCACTAACCGGATGATGCAAAGCGACCTCCTTCTCGTGCCGTCCGTATGGTTCGAAAACTCGCCCGGCGTGATCATCGAGGCTCTCGGGCGCGGCCTTCCCGTCATGGGAAGCAATGCGGGCGGAATACCGGAGCTCGTGACACACGAGAAAAACGGTGTCCTTGTGGAGGCCGGCGATGTAAGAGCCTGGAGCGCGGCGATAGAGGGAATCCTTGATCATCCGGAGCGTCTCGACGCGTACAAGGACAGCGCCGACGCGGCCATGCAAGAATTCGATCAGGATACTCTGGGGCGGCGCGTTGTTGCCTTCTACGAAAAAGTGAGGACGCAACCGGCATGAACTCCCACTCGACTGAGCAGCCGGTGGCCGGCGCAACAAGCAGGTACAGTCAGGACGACTACGCGGTCGACAATCCGGACTGGCACGAGGACGACGCGCCGTGGAAGGCTGCGCATATCCGGACGATCCTGGAGCGCAACGATATCCAGTGGAAGACGCTTGCCGACATCGGCTGCGGGACGGGGGCGATCGTCGGAATCCTCTCGAAGGACTATCCGCAATCGCGGATGGAAGGATTTGAAGTCTCGCCCTATGCCCACGATTTGTCGCGCAAACGGGCCTCTGAAAACCTGACTTTCAGCATGGAGAATGCTTTCCAAAGCGGGAAGCAGTTCGACGTGACCATGGCGATCGACGTGGTGGAGCACGTCGAAAATCCGTTTGAATTCCTCAGGGCGATGCGGACGATGTCGCGTTGGCAGGTCATCCACATTCCGCTCGACATGAATGCTCTTGCGGTCGGGCGCGGCTGGGTGTTGCCCGAAGCCCGGCGCGCGCTGGGGCATATCCATTATTTCTCCCGCGACAGCGCGTTGTCGATGATCGCGGAGGCCGGCCTCGAGACAATCGACAGCTTCTATACGGCCTGGGCGATCGACCAGTCGTACAAGACCTGGAAGAAGCGGCTGGCCGCTTGGCCGCGGCGCTTGGCGTTTCGCGCCGCTCCCGACGCCACGGTTCGACTCGTGGGCGGATGGTCCCTCATGGTTCTCAGCCGTTCGAAGCCGACGTAAGCCCGCGAAGTCGTTGAAGCATGGCTGATGTCTTCCTGAATGGCCGGTTCCTTTCGCAGTCCCTGAGCGGTGTTCAGCGGTTTGCGGCGGAAATCGTCAAGGCGATCGATCAATTGATCGATCGGCAGCAACTGCCTGCCGGGCTGAGCGACGCGCGCTGGACCCTGCTGGTGCCTTCGAATGCCAGGGAACGTCTTGCGCTGAAGCACATCCGCATCGAAAGCGTCGGAACGCGAACGGGGCATGCCTGGGACCAGATCGATCTCGCGATGGCGGCGCGGAGCGGTACGCTCATCAGCCTCGCCAATTCCGGCCCCGTGCTCCATCGCCGGCATCACATCGTCATCCATGATGCGCAGGTGTTTCGCCATCCCGAGTTCTTCAGCCGCAGCTATGCGACCTTCCATCGCGGCCTTGGATGGCTTTATGCGAGGACCGCGAACCTCATCACCGTGTCGAGGTTCTCCCGGAGCGAGCTCTCGGCTGTGCTCGGTGTCCCCTCGGATGCCATCGCGGTCTGCTCGAACAGCGCGGAACATCTCGCCGGGGTCAAACCGGATCCTTCGATCCTCGAGCGGTTCGAGCTCGGTCCGGCCAAGTATTTCCTGGCGATCGGGTCGACGAAAAAGAACAAGAACATCCGGCTTGCAACCGACGCGATCAAGTCGATCCCGGCAACCCATCGGCTCGTGATCGTCGGTGGGCAGGATGAACGGGTCTTCCGGCACTCCGGTCCGATCGCCGATGAGCGCGTGGTGCGCGTCGGGCAGATCTCCGATGAGGCGATCGCCGCATTGTACCAGCACGCGGCGGCATTGATCTTTCCGAGCTTCTACGAGGGCTTCGGCGTGCCTCCGCTCGAGGCGATGCTATTCGGCTGCCCGGTGATCGCCTCGGATATCGCCGTGCTGCGCGAAATTTGCGGTGACGCGGCCGAATTTTGCAGCCCGACCGATGCAGGCCAATTGTCGCGTCTGATGCTCGATCGCATCGAGAAGGGGCCGCTGTCCGCGGCCGAGCAACAGCGTCAGTCCGGCCGGCTGGCGCAATATACCTGGACGTCGTCGGCTCTCGCGTTGCTGAACTCGATATAGTCGCGTCTCATGCCCTGGCAGCCCAACGCAGCGGCGACTAGTCAGACGACGGTGCCGGCGCGCGTCCCTGGTAGTTCGAGGCAGCCGTCGCGGTCCTTGCGGGCGCAAACAGGTTCTGCATCGAGCGGGCATTCAGCAGTGGCGCTTCGATCAGGCGATGGAAAGCGAAGGCCGCCAGCTGGCAGATGACCAGGATCGCCACGAAATACACGGCGTGCGGTATCGCGATCGACTGATCGATCTTGACCGCGACCTTCACGAGCAGCGAGATCAGCGGATAGTGGATGAGATAGAGTGCATATGACGCCGCGCCTGCCTCCTCCAGCGGGGCAATTCGCCGGTTCAGGTACGGCATCGAGCACGCGCCGTAGATGATCCCCGCCGCGCCAAGCCCGAACAGCAGGAGCTCCGCCTTTGCGGGAATCTGCTTCGAGATCCCGAAATAGAACGTGACGGCGAAGACGATCAGGCCGGCGAAGAGGAAAAACGGACCGCCGACGGAATATTTGCGAACATAGAGCCACGCAATGCCGCTCCCTGCCAGGAAAAGCAGGTGATTGTTGTTGAAGATGAAATCGATCAACCAGCCTTTGCCGTCGATCAGCGCGAGAGGCAGGCCGACAAGGCCCCAGGCGAGCAGAAGGCCGAAGCCAATTCGTCGATTCCACAGGAAGACGGCGAACATCGCGTAGAAGAGAATTTCGTGACGAAGCGTCCACTCCGTCGCCAGGATCACCTCCTCCTTCACCGGCAGGATCAGGAGCGACAGGATGACGTCGCTGCCATCAGGCACTCTCGTGGAAAAGCCGAGGAACGACAGGATGATCAGGGGAACGAGCACGATCCAGAGCGACGGATAGAGGCGGCGGAAGCGTTTTGCCACGAACCGGGCGATGGCGCTGCCGTTACCCTCGGGATCGCGATGATGCGCCAAGTAAATGACAAAGCCGCTCAGGACGAAAAACAACTGAACGCCCGAATGGCCCGCCTTGAACAACGGAAACGTGCCGACGCCGAAATATTTCGGCATCAGCATGGTCACCTCGCAGTGATAGCCCACGACGAGCAGCGCCGCGATGCCACGGATCCAGTTCAACTGCAGCAGTTGTCCTTGCCGTGGCGCCTGGTTCGTTCTCGGAAGTTCGGGCTTCATGAAAGATGACTTCCTTCGTCAAGTCGCAGCGTGAGGCGGGCGATGCCTGAAGCTCAGCCCGTGCGCTTGGAGATCCTGTCTACGCCAGGGGGCCGGAACAGCGGCACGGCAAAGCGCGACTTGAACAGAAGGAGGCTGCGGATGTGCGTCCTTCCCGCGAATGTGAGAGGCCCGGCGGCGCTCGACCGTTGATGGTCGTGAACCAGCTTGGCCCCGGGGATGCCCTTGATCCTGTGTCCCGCCCGCCAGAGACGAGCGCAGAGATCGACGTCCTCCATGTAGAGGAAATAGCTCTCGTCCATTCCCTGGATCTGCTCATAGGCGGTGCGCCGGACGACAAAGCCCGTCCCCATCACCCATTCCGCATCGAACGGCTTTCCGGTCTCCCAGGCGTCCTTCATCAGGTGCTTGTCGGTGCGCCCGGGCACCATGGCTCCGATCCAATCCACGCGCCGGGCGAGGACGTCGAACACCGAGTAGAAGCGCCGGGCCGAGTATTGCCGGCTCCCGTCGGGATTGACGAGGTCCAGCCCGACCAGGGCGGTTTCCGGACTCTGCTCCATGAAGTCGACGACCGGAGCGACGCTGTTGAACTCGAAATAGGTGTCGGGATTGAGGATGAGAAGATAGTCGGCGGTGGTGTTGGCCACGCCCAGATTCACGCCGGCTCCGAAGCCGCCATTGTGATCGGAGACGACAGTTCGAATGTCGGGCAGGGCCTTGCGCACTTCGTCGATCGAGTTGTCGCCGGAGCAGTTGTCAACGACCAGCACGCCGTCCGGATCCACCACGCCATGCTCCAGCATCGACTTGACGCAGCGAATGGTCAGGCGAGCGGTTCTGAAGTTGACGATGACCGCCTGGACCTTGCCAGAGCTGCTCACCGGGCGGGAATCCTGCAGAGTTGAAGCCTTGGTCATGCAAACACGCGCTCGCTATGACAAGCGTCCATGGCGGGATTGCCGCCTCCATGTGACGTCACAACTGCTGCTGATCCTTGGCATAGGTTCCGATGTTCCTGGATGTGCTCGGCGGCTCTTGTCGATCTTGATGCGGTCATACCATAACTTTCCGACTGACCCCCGTCACAAACTCAGCCGGAGAGCCTCTATTTTCAGCGAGAGTCTGCACGACTAGCATGCACTAACCCAGATTCTGGAGAAGCGACTGCGCAACTCTGTGAGGTGCGAAAGCTTCCCTGACTTCGGCGACCGTCTCTGTGGACAGACGTTTGCCGGAATTCAAACATCCAGTCATCTGTTCCGCCCACGCCTCGACATTCTTGGGATCGGCGACGTATTCCGCCTTGCCCAAGGTTGCTTCGGGAAGCGATGTCACGCCGCTGACCAGCGTCGGGACCCCGAAGCCCATCGCCTCCGCCGCCGGCATGCCGAAGCCCTCGTAGAGAGAGGGCAAGACGAAGAGTCTTGCGTTTCGGTAGAGTTCGCCGAGATCTGCATCCGACAATATACCCGTCATCACGATGCGAGCCGCGGTCTTCTCACTCGCATTCTCGCGGATCAGGCGCGTCTTCTCGTCCGAGGCCTTGCCGGCGAGATACAGTTCGATCTCGGAATTCGATTGGGCCACCCTATCGAACGCCTTGATGAGGACGCCCAGGTTCTTGTGCGGGAAGGGATGGCTGACGGTGAGGATGTAAGGCCGGCCCGCGAGCTTGCGGGTTGCCTCGCTGATGTCGCCTTGCTCCAGCCTGGCCCACTCGATGGCGTTGTAGATGACCTTGCACTTGTCGGCCGCTGCGTCTCCGAAATGCTGGCGAACGTATTCCTTCTCGGAATTGGAGATCAGGAATACGAGGTCCGCCGTCTGGAACATGCGCGGAAGATAGAAGTCGAGCCAGGCCTTCCGCTTGCTGGAATGGTACTGCGGCAGCACCTTGTACTGGATGTCGTGGAGGATCACGGCCGATTTCGCCCGGCTGCCGGGGCGCCGCGGCGGAAGGAAATAGTTCGGATAGACGGCCCAGCCGTTCCCGGACCTTCGCCATTCGAACAGAAGTTCTTCGGCGAAGCGGCTGTTCTTGCCGGGAAGCGGGTATTGCCGCTGCTGCGCGATGGCAGGGCTTTTCGCCATCCATCGCAGGAATTCGGGCGACAGGCGGTCCGGATCGGAAAACGCGAGCGTCAACGCGGCCTTCGCCTTGTCGAGCCCGTGAATGAGGTTGTAGATCGCCGATTCAGTGCCGCCGATCTTGTGATGATGTATCGCGAACAGCGGAATGGTGAGTTCACTGGGCATTGCTTCGCTTGACTTTGATCGTGCCAACAATGAGCTGAGGTCCCTTTCGAGGGCGGTTTCGCGACAGCATCAGTTCAGCACCCGAATGGTGACCGGTGCGGACGCATCCAGGTCGTAGACGATCGGATTGGGGCCCACGTCGCCCTGAGGACCCGCGGCCGGCGTGGTCTCGTCGCACATCCGCCGGCCAGATGCCTCAGTCGGGCTGGTCAGGGCGTATCGTGCCTTCACGGTCGAGCCCGAGGACCAGAGAACGACACTTTGCCGCGCGCCGCGTCGTGCCCTGAAAACGAACACGTCCGGGAGCGGTTCCTGGATGTCGACGTGATCGGCAGAACGAACCAGATCGGTCGCTTCACGCACGAAGCAAGCCGCAGGCTTCGGCTCGTCGTTGAACGTATACAGCCCGAAATTGTTCTCCCTGTCCGTCGGACTGGGACCGATGTTCTTCAATTCATGTACCCAAATGCCCTTGATCCAGGGGATCGCGGCGCTCTGCATGATGAACTGCGCGAAATTGTTGCCGGCAACGAGGGGCGGTACCCCGCACGGTTCATTGGAGGTCGGCCAGCTGAACTCGGTGACGTAGATCGGCGTGACGGCCCCGCCACGGTCCTGCATCAGTTCCTGTTGCAAACGCTTGACCCGGCCGATCAGTTCGGTGGCGGTCCTGTTTTGCGGCTTCAGGCAATGATTGTAGAGGTGAACGGACAGGCCATCGGCGCCGTTCAGGACGCCGTCGCGCACAATGGCCCTCGTCCACTTCCAGTCGATGTCGTCTCCAACCGCTCCGACGATGACGTGAGCATGCGGATTCGCGCTCTTGACGGCTCGAACTCCGGAATTTGCGACGCGGACATAGTTGACCGCCGACCGAGGGTCGCTGTCCGGCCCTTCGCCCACCAGCCTCGGCAGGCGCGTGCCCGTGCCGATGTCGATATTCCACTCGTTCCAGATCTCGTAGATCGGATCGTATGGCCGTGTTACCTCGACGACTTTCTTGAGATAGGCATCGAATACGCCGAGCGCGTCATCGGAGATCGGCGGAACGCCTCCCGGCACGGACGAGTTCGCGGCGCCGACATTGAGGACGGGCTTCAATTTCGTCTGGGGCATGAAATTCATCAGCCGCTGCGACTTGACGAGGACCGGTCCTTGCGGCGGGAAGCTGAAGGACTGCCACGGCAGGTAGTCGCGATACGATGTAGCCCCGATCTGCGCGAGCTCATGCAGCGCCGTGCTTGCGGAATCGTAGCCGAGCGTGCGGACGAGGCCGAAATGGATGTTCGATCCGATCAGCAGCGTGCCTGCCGGATTGGCGCGAGCGACCGGCGGCAGAGTGACGGTCTTCTCGGCTGCCACGGCGCGGTCGGCGCCGACCATCGTGATGCCGCACAGCAGACACCATGCGACGGCACGACGCAGTACCGCAGCGACCGGCGCGCCGCGGCGTGCCGGACGCGACGCTGCAGCCTCCTGGGCAGGCTTGCCGGTCAAGATTCTCATCAGCCTCATTGGCTCGCATGCCCGCGGAAGTTGCGAATCTCGTCGATGAACTTGAGATATTTCGCGCCGAGATAATCCTGATCGAATTCGCCGGCGCGCCCCATGGCATTGGCTTGGTAGCGGCGAAGCGTGTCGCGGTCCGACAAGACTTTTTCGAGGCCGTCGCGCCAGGCCTGGACGTCTCCCGGGGGCAGCAGCAGTCCCGTTTCATCGTGCTCGACCAGCTCGGGGATTCCGCCGAAATTGCTGCCGAGCACGGGAACGCCGACGCCGAGGGCCTGAATGACGACGCCCGGCGAGTTCTCAAGCCAGATCGAGGGAATGCAAAGCACGTCGCTCGTCGCGATGTGATTGATCGCCTCCTGCAGCGGAACGTGGCCCGTGAAGCTGATCCACGGATGATGGCCAAACCTCTTGCGCAAGGCGGGCTCATGTCCGCCGCCGCCGACGATCGTGAAGGTGAACGGCCAGCGATCCACCAGCCCCTCGGCGGCCTCCAGCAGACAATCAATTCCCTTGGCCTCGTGCAGCCGTCCGGCGTAGACGAAGCGGACCGCCTCGGACTCGACGCGCTGGACCGTCGGCGTCGGGTACTTGTTCGCGTTGAGAATGTGCGCGGTCGGAAATTTCTTGAGCGGCTGAAACTCGGCATTCCGCTCGAGATTGGCGCGCGACGGCGAGCAGAAGCCGATCCTGCGCATCGACATAATTCCGCGCCGCTTCACGCCCGCCGACAGCTTGCACACGCCGCATTGCGCTTCGCAGGTCTTGCTGTCGACGAACATCGTCAGCCGCAGACAGGACAGCGCCAGGTCCGGCATCACGTACATCATCGGGAGATCGCGCTTGGCGAACTCCTGCAGGACGTTGTGTCCGATGCCGGTCAGATAATGCACATTGCAGAACTCGGGTTTGAACTCGTCGAGCACGCGGCCGACGATGCGCGCATTTCTCGGGTCCAGGTGATCTTGGAGATGCCACAGCGGCTTCAAATAGGTCTCGTCGACGCGCCCCTGTTTGTAGATCGGGTATGGGCGCGGCATGTAGATGCTCCAGATTCTCATGCCGTCGACCAGCTCGCCGAATTTCTCCTCTTCGCGAGACTTTGCAGCCGTGAGTACGCCGATTTCATGTCCCTGCTTCAGGAGCCAGGACGACAGATTGAAGGCAGAGATTTCAGCACCACCGAGCACATTCGGAGGAAACATGGCCGAGACGACCAGAATGCGCATACGTTCAAGCTCCAAAAGATCAGCGAATCCGGGTTCGTTTAGCCGCAGACCCAGCGCCTTTTTATGACGTGCTCGGGCCATCTTGCAGTATCCAGGCCAGATGCAGGGCCGACCGCTGCGTCACGATGAAATGAGGCAGCAGGACCGCGCACAACCAGGAGTACTGGAAGCGAACGCGGCGCTGCATGATTGCAGCGCCGCGTTCCCCGTATCACCAGTTTGTGTCTGTTATCGCGTCAGCGTCTGAACGTTAACGGCCGTGTCCGTTCCAGCGAGCATGAGCGAGAAGAACTTGATCAGCTCTGTGCTCGGCGATTCAGACACCACGATGGCATCGTGATCACGGATCTGGAAGGAGTCGGCGAAGAACAACCCGTCCGGCTTGCTCCAGTCAAAGTTGTAGACCGTCGGAACCAGTTCGCCGGGGAAGCGTTGCACGTCGATTCCGGCGGACTTGAGCAGATTGCGCGGCTCGAGTCGAAGAACGTAAACCGAAGGCGAATTGGCGCGCGCGCCGTCCAGGCCGCCGGCCTTCGCGATCGCTTCAGCCAGCGTCATCCGGTCGTTCTCGAACGTGAACCTGCGATTGTTGGTGCCGCCGATCGAACCAGGCGAGGGCGTCGATCCGAAGACCATGAACACCCGCGGTTCCCGTGACAGATAGACGACATCGCCCGGAGCGAGGAACGCGTCTTCTTCGGGATGACGCACGATCGAGCTCATCGTCTCGGTATACGTCTTGCTGCCGCGCTTGATCTTGACCTTGGTTTCCCACGACGGATATTTCGGGCCGCCGGCGCGCGCGATAGCGCCCATCACGCGAATTCCGCCCGGATCGACCGGGAATCGGAGCGGCGCATTGACCTCGCCGAGCACGCTGATCTGGTTGCCGCGCTGCTCGACGACGGAAACGACCGCCTGCGGATCGATCGCGCGGTTCCTGATCCTCTCGCGAACGATGTCGGCCACCGCACGGGCGGTCAGGCCTGCAGCCTTGATCGTGCCGGCATAAGGCACGGTGATGTTGCCGGACTGGTCGACCTGCTGGCGAGGAATGTCGACGAAATTGCCGGGCCGGACGCTGGCCTCGCGCGGAATGAAGAGGCCGCCCGACTGGGCTTCGAACACGGTGACGGTGACGATATCGCCGACGCCGATGGTGATGTCCTTGTAGTCGCCACCGGGCAGATTGCGGAAATTGCCGCTGACATGGTCGCTGATCGAATTCGCCGACTTCAGGATATTGGGATCGACCGCGAGCAGCGCGTAAGGCACCGGCGGGCTGGGCGCGACTGTCAGCGCCGCATTGGTGACGACTGAAGCCCCGTTCGGCGCATCTTGCGGCGTAAACCCGGCGCAGCCGGCCAGGCAGATGGCAGAGATGGCAAGCGCGGGTGAAAACTTGAATATCGATGCTAACAAAACGCGCGTCCTATCTCACTCTTGGCCTGCTTGAAGTTCTTAGCAGCCGCACCAATTGAGACCAAGTCTGGAGGAGGTTGCAACGGACCATTGAAAGTCACTGTTGCTTTCGGGCCACTTCGTTGCGCTAGAAGACAAACTTGGCCAGATGTTTCGGCGATGTCGTGATCACTGCTGCGTAAACTTTAAGCAGCTCATGATGCGTTCTGTCTATACTGAACACCGACACAAAACGTTCGTAACCAGCTTCGCCCAAGGCTCTCAAATTAACATGTGTTGACGCGCGCCTTAGTCCCGCCACAAGTGCCTTCGTTCCGGCGGGATCGCAGATCAAGCCAGTCGCTCCGTCCTCGACGATTTCCGGCAGCGCGCCTGCCCGAAATGCCAGGATCGGTTTGTGTGCGCGCATTGCCTCCAGCGCGACAAAGCCGAAAGCTTCCCATCGCGATGGAATGACGCAGAGGTCTGCCTGGTCGAGCTGGGCCTCGATGTCCGTCCGCGCGAGCCAGCCCAGAAGGGTGACATTCGAAGGCATGTTGTGGTTGCCTTCCTCGCTGACGACCGCAGATCCGATCATGCGGACGTCAATCGATTCCTCCAGCTGCTGCGCGGCCTCGATCAGGAAGTCATACCCTTTTTGACGATCGAGGCGCCCGATGAACAGCACCTTCAGCTTCGATGTGCTCCAACCGGCGTCATCCTGACTGATATTTGGGCGTTCGTTTCGCATTCCGCTCAGGACGAGGCTGAGCTGACTTTCCGGGATGCCGGCGTCGCGCGCTGCGGAATACTCGTTCTGCGAGATGCAGATGATTCTGTCGGTGACCTTGGCGAGCAACCGCTCCGCCATCTTGGCGACGGCGTTGCTGAAGCGCGACGTCTCGCGGGAAAAGGCCCAGCCATGCGCGCAGTAAACGATGGCAGGGCGTTTGCGCATGAAAACGAACGCCGTTCGCACGATCAGGCCGGCGAGCGTGGAGTGAACGTGCACGATGTCCGGCTTGGCGATCTGCACTTGCCGCATGGTCTCAAGCGCCAGCCTCAGCAGGCTGGGCAAATTCCGGCCCGAGCGGTCGAAGGCGACGATATTGGAATCGGCAATCCCGACCAGGTCGGCCCGATGGTCCGACGGCACGATATAGCACACGTTCTCCTTGCCGAAAGTCTGGCATTGAAGCGCGTGCAATTCGGTAAAATAGGTCGCGATCCCACCGCGGATAGTCTCGGCAACGTGGATGATCTTCAGCCGAGGGGAATCAGACGTCATTCGGAAATTGACTTGATGGAGACATATGCAACCCACACAACAAACACCCGGTCGTCAACGATATTCCTGCTTCCACCCCGGGCAAGCCCAGTGTGGGGCGAGCATCCTTCGCTGACAGACTTAACCAAAAGGAGCTTTGTGGCAATTCAGCGCCCCCGCTGAATTTTGCAGGATGCGGCTTCCTGGTCCACCCTTTGCTGGTCTCTGGATCGTATACGTAGGCACCAACTCGGCCTCGAATGGTCACGCCATTCGACCCGCCGTTCACCGGTCATTCTCTATATTTCCGTTCGCGCGATTGCAACGCGAATATAACGGCATTTCACGCGCTTGCCGGCGCGCGAAATGACAGAACAGCGACAGGTGCCGGATCGAGAGGCAGTCTCCCGCGATCCGTGCAGCCTACACGAGCAGGAAATTGTCGTGCGTAAGACTGGTCGAATTGACATGCGCGAGCAGAATCGAAGCGCCATCGCCGAGATGGACGATCGTGTCTGCTCCCGTCTGGGTGATGTTCAGGTGCGCAAAGTCGGGTGCGAGCGATTTGGACAGCTGGATGACGTCGTGGTTCGCGGCAGCACCCGCGTGGAAGCCGGAGATCTGATCGTTGCCGCCGTTGAAGACAAACGTCGTCGATGCGGCCGCCGTGAACATGTCGTTTCCGCTGCCGCCTTTCAGTGTGACGCCGGCTGCATTCGCCGTCTCGACATGCGTGCCGTCGGTCCTGAGCAGATCGGTCTTCTGCAGGACGCCCGAGGCGTTGTAGGTCTTGTCCTCCACGCCGGACGACAGGAAGGTATAGACGTCCTTCACGCCGCTGCTCTGGGTCACGACTTTGGATGCCTCTTCGCCGTTCGCATCGTAGTAGGTCGCGGTCGAGCTGCCGCCGGCGCCGGCCTTGAAGGTGTAGTCGAGCGTCCCGTCGGCATGCGTCCGCGTCGCCGAGGTGAGCTTGCCGGCGGGGTCGACGTGCTGAACGATGTCGACGTATGACTGGCCGACGACGCCATAGGCATAATTGTCCTGGCTGTTGTCGGCGTGCAGCACGTACATCTTGGTTTTCACGCCGTCCGTGAAGAGGGACGTCGAGGTCGGTCCATCCGCGATCTTGACGGTCTCCCGAGTGATCGACCCGGCGGCATCGAACAGGTCGTACACCAACGATCCATCCGTATGGTGCACCGTCTGGGCGAGCTTCGTGCCGTGCTCGTCGTACTGCGTGCTGGTCTTCGTGCCCTGGGAGTCGATGACCTCGGTGGATTCGAGGGTGCCATCGGCGTGCGTGCGGACGATCGATGTCAATTGACCTGACGCGTCGACGTGCTGGACGATGTTCTCGTAGGGCTGGCCTTTGATGTCGAACGCGTAATTGTCCTGACTGTGATCGGCATTCGTGACGTACATCTTCGTCTTGAGACCATCGCTGAAGAACGTCGTCGTTCTGGCGCCGCTCGCGGCGGCCACGATTTCGCTCGAGAGCGCGCCTGTCGTGTCGAAATTGTCCGTGGTCTTGATGCCGTCTGCAATCGTGACCTTCTGCGTGTAGCTGCCGTCGGCACGCAGCCGCTCGAACAGCACAAGATGGCCCGCCGCGTCGAACCCGCTGTGCTCCGTCTCGTAGGCCTTTTGCTTGATGTTCAGCGCATAGATGTCCTTGCTCCCGTCGGGATGCGAGATCGCCTGCGCGATCTTCACGCCCTGGGCGTCGAAGCTGGTCGATGTCGTCGTGCCGTCGGCGCTGCGTGTTTCGGTATAGTCGAGGGTTCCGTTCGCGTGGGTTCTGACGACGGATGTGACGACACCGCTGGCGTCGACATGCACAACCTCCGCCACATAGCTCTTACCTTTGATGTTGTAGAAGAAATTGTCGTTCGAATGGTCAGTATGGGTGACGAACATGGCTGTCTTGACACCCGCATTGAAGAGCGTGGTGCTCGACGAGCCGTCGGCGTTCGTCTTGGTTTCCGAGACGAGCGCGCCCGAGGAATTGTAATGCTCGTCGGTCGAGCTTCCGTCGGCGGCGATATAGGTCTTTCCGGTGACGGCGCCCGACGCGGATTTGTGTGTCACCTCGGTGACATAGGGTTGCCCCGTGATTCCATAGACGAAGATGTCCTTCGACTTGTCGCTATGGGTGACGGTCGTCGTCGTCTTGATCCCCTTTGCATAGGACGATTCAGCGGTCGATCCGTCGGCGTAGGTCACGAGATCGTAGACCGGGAGGCCGGATTGATAGGCGACTTGCTCGGTCGACGTGAGCTTGCCGGTCGAATCGTAGTTCTCGGTGAGGCTCCAGGTCGGCGCCGAGGTGGTCACCGCGAACGAATAGCCGCCCTTGATCGTCGAAAGCACGCCGCCGTAGTGCGCGATCATGTAGTCCATAGTCGCTTTCGTCGACACGGTGAGAACATGGGTGTCGGTCAGCGTGATGGATTTGACGGTTCCGGCGGCATTGAGATCGGACAAGTCGGCCACGATCTCGGCTGCGGTGCCGGTGATTTCGGTCACGGGAGGCGGCGGCGCCGAAGGCGCGGGGGCGTCGATCTCGATGATGAGCGGATGGTCGCTCACCGGGACGGTGAAATCCTGGACGTTGCTGTAGGTCGCGATCGGCTTCGCGGAATTCAGCGGATCATAGACCGTGACGGTTTTGTGTACGCTGTTCAGGTGAACCTTGGCCTGCTTCGTCGGGTTCGCAATCTCGACGTCCTTGGTGTCGTTCCACAGCTGCGGTTCGGCCCAGACCACCAGCTCGTAGGCGCCATTGCTCTTGCCGAGGACCATGCTGCTGCCCGTCGCGGGCAGATTGTCGATCGTGTAGCCGAGCGCCTTGGTCGGCGTGCGGCCGCCGTCGCCATCGTCGGCGAGGAGTGCCGTCAGGTTGTGGACCGCGGTCGCGGCGAGCTTCGGCGTGCCATCCGCATTGAAAAGGCCGAACTTGCCTTCAGGGTCGGAGCTGCTGCCGTGGTCGAGCAGCTGGTACAGATAGGTCGTGGTGACGCCGTTCTTGAAGGCATCGACGAGCGAATTCAGGATCGACTTGGCCTGCACCAATTGGTCGACGCCGAGGCGATTGTAGCTCGCCAGTGTCGTGTAGCCCGTCTCGGTGATGACGGAAGGGTTGTTGGGCGAGCTGGTGGCCGCGAGGTCGACGGCGAATTTGATGCCGTAGTTCTCGGGTGTGGTTGTCGCCACGTAGGCATGGGCGTTGGAAAAGTCGGAATAGTTCGATAGGTCGCCGAGCTTGGCGTAGCCCTTCTCGTCGTTCAGTCCCAGCGTCAGGTTGTAGACGGCGACGCCGCCGAGATGTGCGTCGGCCTTGACGGCCGTGTAGAGGGCCTTCTGAAACGCGGCGGCAGCTTGGATGGAGGAGCTGCCGTTGTAGCTGAAGGCCTGGATATTGGCTTCGTTGAGGCCTTCGATCGCGATGACGCTGTTGGGATACGTTGCGTTGAAGCTGCCGAGGGAAGCGAGGAACTGAGCAATTCCCGGTGCCCCCGAAGCCGGCAAGTTGGACGTCACGACGAAGTCGAACTTCACGCCGGCCGCTGCAAGCGCATCGATCACCGGGATTGCGGACGGGTCCGTCGGTAGCGAATCCCGGACCGTCGTGACGCCGAGATAGCGCAGGCCGTCGATGATGAGGCTCGAGTTGGCGTAGGTTCCGTAAGAGGATGCCGCCGAGTAGGCCGCGTGCGCATTGACGGCGATTGAATCGACGAATGCATGAGCGGAGAGCACGGCGGTAGATGTACTGGTCGTCGTCATGATGCGATTCCGAGTTGAAGGCTTTCACTCACCTCTCTCACGCAACTTGGAAGTTTTCATGTTTGAAGAGATTGGAATTGTTTTTTGTCGCACCCTCTCGACGAGCGCGATGATCGCGTGAGCCGTCAAGGGCAAACGTGCGCGCGCGACGGTTCCGCGGCCTGCGCATCTGCTCGTTCTCATGGCACCGTTGCGGAACCCGCGCTCTCACGCGCACCGACGAATGTCAGTTGCGATGAAAAAGCCGGCAGGTGCTTCGTTCCTGCTCAGCCGCGTCGCATCGACTTGTGAATCGATCACGCAATTCAGGCCGTGCGTTGTTCAAGTGTTGTTGGCCAGATGTCGATTGCGTGTTTCATGCTGCCGTTGTCGCGACGGCGCAGGATCGTCTGCGTCTTGCTTGCACAACGACGAAGCATTGAAGGACTTCTGCGCTACAATGGATGCTTGGAAAGCGTGTGGAACTTGCTACATCATTGTTCCGAGACAGCTCGCAACATCGGCAAGAGCCGTCCAGCAGGGTGATGAATGAGCATGTGGAGACAGGATCTCAGGCGAAACGCCGCGCGCAACGGTCTGAAGGGCGCGTTGATCGCTTACGTCACGTCGCCCGGCTTCGCCCTCATGTCACGCGCGAGGCTCGCGTCCTGGCTGAACACCCGGGGCAAAGCTGGCAGGCTGCTTTCGCGGCTGGTCTGGCGGTCCACCGTCAGAAATTACGGATGCTATGTTGCCCCAACCGCACGGCTCGGGGGCGGCCTATGTCTGCCGCACCCGGTCGGGATCGTGATTGGCGAGGGCAGTGTGATTGGAAACGACGTGACGATCTACCAGGGCGTGACCCTCGGCCGGGCCTCGCATGAGGTCGACGCTTACCCGTCGATCGACGATGGTGCGGTGATCTACGCCGGCGCAACTTTGCTCGGGCCAATCAGGATCGGACGCAATGCAGTCGTTGCCGCACATTCGGTGGTGCTGTCAGACGTGCCGGACTTTGCCACGGTCGTGGGCGCGCCTGCGCGCATCGTCCGTACGTCGAGGCCGGACGACGCGCTGCCGACCGCGGACATGAGTCGGGCGGCTTCGCGCTAGGCGGCTTCGGGCGCCAGGCCTTGCAACGCGTCCTCGGACTTCGGCGAAGCGTCGGAGCGCGGCAGGATCTTGGCGGGAGCGCCGACGGCTATGGAATTGGGCGGCACGTCCTTGAGCACGACCGCATTCGCGCCGATCATGGAATTACTGCCGATGGTGATGCTGCCGAGGACGACGCATCCGGCCATCAGCGAGGCGCCATCCTCGATCCGCGGCCTGCCCCGATCGGAGTGGTCCTTTCGGCCGATCGTGATGTGCTGCAGCAGCGTCACGCGTTTGCCGATATCGCTGGCTCCGACGACGATTCCATAGGGATGCGGGATATAAAGGCCGCCGTCGACATTCGCTGCCAAGGCGATCTCCGAGCCGAACAGCAGGCATGAAAACCACCAGACGATGCGACGCAAAATCCTGCCGACGAGCGGCACGCGGAAGAGTGCCTCCTGGATGCGCCAGGCAAAGACGAACTGGAAGCCCGGCGTCAGCAACAGCATGCGCACGACAAATGCCGGGGTGACCGGGGTGTGCTCGCGCGAGGCGTAGTGGGCAAGATCCTCTTTGATCTTGTCGACGATCTTGGTCTTCTGGGTCATGAACGTGAGCTCCGCAACGCCCCCTGGGCGCTGGCTAGATCCAAATGGCCTCGTTGGTCGGCAAGGCGGTCTTCGCTTCCACTCATGCGCCGCTGTCGGAGGAGGGCGATGCACCGGCCGAGCGAAACGCTCCTGCCAGGAACCAGGCGCGCATGAGCAGCAAGATAACTGCGGTCAGGAAAATTGCAATTCCCGCGCCCGTAAGGCCGTAGGCGACAATGCCGACGCAGGTCATCGCGGTCGAAAGACAGACCCCGATGGTGTTGATGGCGGCATAGGACGCGTCCTTTTTCGTGCTGAGGAGGCCGACATTGCCGAGGTCGGAGCACGAGCGTAGCACGGCTGCCGCAAGCAGCAGCAGGAACAGGCCCCGATGCTCGCTCAGTCCTTCCATGGCCATGTAGCGCAGCGCGACTTCGCTGGCCGCGAAAATGGCCACGGCTGCTCCCGTCGAAATCGAGACCACCTTGATGAACTCCACGCGAAGGGCTTCGCGCCATGCCTCGCGATTGCCGCTTGCGTAGGTCGCCACGAGAACGGGCAGGGCGGTTTGAACGACCGCGGTCGACACCAGCGTCTGCAGCGAATTGCTCAGCGACCAGAAGAACGTGTAGATGCCGGTCGCTGACAGTCCGAGGAAGAAGCTCACGATGTATCGGTCGAGATACATGAGTCCGACGAGGCTGACATCGCTCACATAGATGTGCCAGGATTTCTTGAGACGGTTGGTGATCCAGTCGAAATCGATCTCGCGCGAGAGCACGCTGCCGAGCTTCCACTTTCTGGCCATGATGCCGAGCACGACAAGGGCAAAGACGTTCGAGACGATCCAGGCGCACAGCACCGTCTCGATCGAGCGGAATTGCGGAAACAGCAGGCCGAGGCCGATCACAAAGGGAATCCAGGCGGCGGAGCGAAGCAGAACCAGCACATTGGCGACGATCGCCTTGTCGAGGCCGATCAGCGGCAGATGCAGGTCGAGCCCGATTGTTTCGAGCCACACCAGGACGGCGATCAGCGCGTAGAGAGGGGTTATCGACCGGTGCAGGTAGAACGACAGCACGACCGCCAGGACCGTAGCCAGGCTCAGCGAAACGATTGTGACAAACAGGCGATTCCGGACTCGGATCGCGGCGTCAGCCGGGGACAATCCGACGACCTCGCGCGCCACGAAATAATTCAGGCCCCATCCGATCACCGCCGGCGCGAGGCCGGTCACGCCGACCGTCAATCCGTAAACGCCGGCCGCGTCGTAGCCGAGATATTTGATGACGTAGAAGGACAGCAGGAATCGAAGCCCGAGCGTCGCCAATCGAATGAGCACATTCGCGAAGGCAACCAGCTTCTGGGGGACTTGCATTGTCGGGGCACCGATCATCCGTGATGGCGCAGGGCAAGCACATCATCCGACCGGTGTCAAAGGCGAAGCGTCATTGCGCGGAATGGCGTTCGCTCGTTATGCGAGAAAACACGCGACGGCCCGCTGGCTCGCCGAAGTTTTAGCCGCCGTGCCTCATCGCGGGCAGGGATGTTGTCAGAATCGATCGCGCAAGAAAGTCTCTGCTCATGTCGCAGCACGCAGTTGCGGGCAGACGTGCCGGGCGAGCGTACCTGCCTGTTGTCATTTGACTGCAACGAGGCAGTTGGCCGCCGGGCTTGCTTTGCGACTACCCACACGATTGCGCTGGCTGAATGTGAACGAGGCAGGCACGGTCCAGAGGCTGCGCGCCGTGACATCGAGACGTCGGATGGGGCGGCCAGGCTTCGACCCGTACGGTTCCCGTTGCAGGCGATGGCCGATTGCGCCGTTCACCTGATCTTAGCCCTCGCGGCGCGATTGCCGGATTCCGGGCAAATGGTCAACGCACCTTTTACCGTTCCGGGCCTAGGCTGCGCGAAAGGCGTGAAAAAGAGACGGTCGGAATTAACCAAAGGGGAGGGCGGAATGAAGGCGAAACTCACGCGCGACAGCGCGAGGGCGCTTGTCGATGCAGGTTACATGCCTCTGGCTCATTATATCGAGATGTTCGGCGAAGACGCGCCGCCAGAGACGATCTCGCCCAGCATCGTGCCGAAAAAGCGGCGTAGCGCACCAGCCAAGAAGCTTCCCGCGGAAGCAGCTCAGGCGAAGCATCACTCACGCCGGCGGCCCTGACGATTCGAGGCTAGGGCGGTCGCGCATGTCGTCTCGCAGGACCGGGCTGGCGACCGCACTCTGGACTTCGACCGAGATCTTCCGATCGTGCGTGCCAAGCAAGGTTGCGATGGCGTTCCGCAGCCGGACCTCGATCAGCTCATAGGTGATCGTCGAGGCAATGACGGAGGTCAGCAGCCCGACAACGACGAACATGGGCCAGACCATCCAGGGTGAGTAGCCCTGGGAAACCAGCCGTGCCCCGATGACCTGCAGCGGGTAGAGCGCGAAGGGGTGAACGAGGTACAGGCTGTAGCTGATCTTGCCCACGAATTGTGGTGTGGCCTTCGACATCAGCTGCGCGAAGGACGAGGCCGGATTCAGGACCGTCGAAAACAGGATGAGGCCTGGAAGCAGCCCCAGGAACGGATGAACATACTCCAGCAGCATGTACATGAGTGCCAGGCATGCGACGCTGAGCAGCAGTCCCGGTACGCCTCGCGCTCCGATGCGCAGGTCGATCGCCCTTAGCGCGAAGCCGATCAGGAAATAGGCCGAGATCGGAAAGCAGAGAACGGTGATGACACCCGCGACAACGAGCAGGGCGGTGACCAGCCGGGAGCGCGTCGCGAAATAGAAGGCCGCCGCGAACCACAGATAGAAGACCCACTCGTATGTCAGCGTCCACGCATTCTGCTGCCCGAGCGGCAGGTTCAGGATGTCGGGAAGGAAGAACAGGTTCGCGAGGAAGATCTTCACATATTCCGGCGCGTCGATCCCCCTAAAGAATTTGTATCCGACGATCGGCCCGACGACGAACAGGGCGAGATGAAGGATGACGAAGACGGGAAGGATGCGCAGGCAGCGGTCGATGAAGAATTTCGAGACCAGTTGATGCCGGACGAGGCTGGCCGGGATCAGGTACCCGCTGATCATGAAGAACACTTCGACGCCGCGGCCGAAGGTTCCGATGATGGCATCGAACCACGACGGCACCTGTGGCAGGAAGCCGGCCGTGAGGGGCATGTCATAGAGATGGACGAGCAGGACGCTGAACGCGGCAAGGCCGCGCAGGCCCTGGATCGACGGCTCAAAGAGCCGGGCCTGGGCGGCGGAGCCGTGCTGCGCGAAGATATTGTGCCTGCCGTCGGATATCCTCTTGGCGAGATCCTTCGCCCGCTCCGAGCCCGATGGCCGTTCGAGAAGGGCCATCACCCGCTCGCAACCTTCAGCAGTTGCGGCGGCGGTGGCACGGCATTGCGGTTCGCGCGCGGCAGCGGCGACGGCTTTCCGAAAACTTCACTGAACGCCATGGTGATCACCAGCAGACCGCTCGCAGGGCCGTAACCGAGAACGGTTATGGTGTAGAAGTTCATCACAAAGATGGCAGTGAGCTTGTAGATATCGCGGGTCCTGGCCACGGCCATGATTACGAAGACCACGAAGATCACGAAGATCGGACCGAACATCAGGTAGGTTCCGATGTAGAAATTATCCACCGGCACGTAGTAGCTGACCTTGTTCGAGAACAGCTGCTGCGGATAGTTGAAGCAGCCGAGGCCACAACCCGTGAAATAGCCCAGCGGCATCAGGTCGTTCATGTAGACGAACGGCAGCTGCCAGCTGTTGTTGATGCGGTCCTGCAGGCTGTACAGGCTCTTTGCGACCCTGCCGAGATTGGTCCCGCTGAACGCCAGCATCAAGGCCGGCGGGACGAGCAGGCAGGTAAAGGACCAAAGCGCGAGCGAGCGAAGCGCTGCGAAGCGATGGCGTTCGTCGAACGCGCGAACCAGCAGCAGGGCGCCGATATAGATCACCAGGACGCCCAGCGCGGTCTTGTTGGTCGAAACCTGGATCGCATAGAGGGCGGGACCTGCCCACAACAGGCACCAGAGCACGCTCTTGCGAACGGACGTGAACACATAGGTGATCAGCACGAAATACGCGGCCATGGTGCTGTCGGCGGCGAACCCGGAGATGCGGCTTTCGCCGCCCGTCCACCACAGGCGTGCCGCGGTGCGCGTCGCGCCGAAGGATTCGTATGAGAAGGCGACCCACGGCAGCCGCGAATGCGCGGACCAGAAGATCCCGATCATCGACGCGAAGAACAGAAAATAGATGACGTTCAGGAGGAGCTTCTGGTCCTTGAACTCGCGGCCGCAGAAGCAGAATCCGACGAAAGCGGGAGCGATCATCTTCATCGAGGAGGCGAGCCCCTTCGTCTCCCCCAGGAATACCCAGCCAAGAAACAGCGCGAAGATCGTGTAGAGAACGAGCAGGATGGCGATGATGCTGCCCTGCTTGAACGCATATCTGTACGTGAACGCCGCGACGCAGGCGAATGCAAACAAGTCGGGAACGAACCAGAGGGCGTCCAGATGCGTGAGGCTCGCATAGTAGCGAAACACGCCGGCGAAGGCGTCGCGGCTGAAATAGAGCAGCACCGCGCAGCCTTCGAGGGTAGGCAGCGCCCAGACCGAAAGTGCGGACTCGCGCTTTTCGGCGAGCGGCGGTGTAGGTTGATCCATCGTAGGGCCTTCGGTTAGATCGCGCGTGCTGTCAGAGACCGATAGGCCTGGTCGATAGCGTAGCAAATTGTCTCGATTTTGGTCATTCTACACGTCTGGCTTAATGAAGTGATCGCCGATTCCGCAGCTTGCCGATAGAAATTTCCGTGCTTCGTATATCCCGGTTCATCGCGATTGTAGTGTTCGTATTGGCCCCTTTGCCCTTCGGGTCGGTCGATCTGGTCTGGATCTGGATCTGGACTGCGCTTCTCATCGCAAGCTTGTTGACCGCCAATCTTTCCCGCGTTTGCAACTCGGACCTCTGGGTTGTCGGACCGGTCGGGGCGATCCTGCTGCTATTATGTGCACTCACGATTCTTCAAATCTCCCCCGGGGCCAGTGATGCGCTCGCCGATCCGTCCTGGCGCATCGCCAGGGATGTCGCGGGGATGACGGAGCCGAATCGCATTTCCGCGACGGCATCGGTGCCATGGATTGCTTTCGGCTCCAGTCTTCTCTTCGGGCTCACGTTGTTGCGGGCCTATCTGCTTGCCACTGACGAGCAGGCGGCGCGGCAGGTGTTGAAGGCAATCGCATACGCGGGATTTGCCTATGCGCTCTACGGAATCCTGGCGCATCTCCTGGCACCGACGATGCTGCTCTGGAGAAGCAAGGAATATTATGTCCCCTATGCGACGGGAACGTTCGTGAACCGCAACACGGCTGCCGTTTTTTGGGGCAGCTGCTCGGTTTTGTTCCTGGGCCGTCTGGCCCCGATTGTGTCGGACGCCTTGATGTCCAAGCCGTCGCGCCATGACTACTCATTCACAGACCATCCGGCCACTCTCGCTGTCGGATTTCTGACATGTCTTGTCGCCACCGGCATGACAGGCTCTCGGGCCGGAGTTCTGCTCACGCTGTTGAGCCTCGCCTGCCTCGCCAATCTCCATCTCATGCAACTTCGGTTCCAGTCCAGGCATTACTGGCTGGCCGCGGGAGCAATCGCAGCCGCCACAATCGTGGGTTTCCTGGTGATCGGCGGCAGCGTGATCGGACGGGTCGGTCTGTTCGGCCTAACCGACGGTCAGCGTGCGGAAGTCTATCGGATCGCGCTCGAGATGCTGCGAGGGCACGAATTGTTCGGCATCGGCGTCGGAAATTTCGAGACTGCATTTCCGCCCTACCGCCCGGAAAGTCTCGGCAGTCAGGGCATCTGGGACAAGGTGCACAGCACGCCGCTGGAAATGATGGTGTCGGTCGGCCTTCCCCTGGCAGCGACAATTTGCGTCATCGCGGCTTTCTTTTGGGCGCGAATGCTGTGGGGCGCGTTCTCGCGACTTCGCGACCGGGAAATTCCTGCAATGGCCGCTTCGGTGTTTCTGCTCGGAGTGTTGCATTCGTGTATCGATTTCTCGCTACAAATTGCTGGCTTTGCGGTGGTGTTCGCGGCTATTTCGGGCTGCGGCCTTGCTCAGTCGATATCGACGACACGACGTCCGCAAAGACGCTAGGCAGTTTACCATGCGTTAAATATAGTCGATCGCATCTTCTAAAATCCTGTATGTCTGACAAATGTCTTTTCTTGGAAGGAATTGGGGTTCCCAGATGCGCATGATACCCGGGTTGGTGATTGCATTGCTGCTGGCGCCATCGACATCCAACGCTGCAACAGCCGTCGACGTTGCCTGCGCACCTGCTGCCGCAGGTGTGACCGCCGAAAAGGCAACCCAGTTTCTCGACAATCCCGCCGGACTGCTGGCAGGCATCCCCGAAGGTGAGGAAGGCAGACTCTCCGCGGCGGTTCGCGACTTCGCCACCATGCGCCCCGAGACGGTGGAAGGCATCGGTTCGCTCTCGAGCGCCAGTTCCCCGGCGCAGAACCGCGCGATTGGCGCAGGACTCGGAACGGCTGCATCGACCTGCGTGCTGGGTCATCCGGCGACCGCGATGGCCATCCAGGAAGCCGTCCTGAGGACCGAGAACAACGACCTGATTCAGTCTTTTGTAAGTATCACTGGCGATGTTCCGACGACCGCCATTCCCGGCTCGGATCCGAATGGCGAATCGATCGCGGGAGGTGGCCGCGCCACCACGGCGCCGCAGGCCGCTGGTTCGGTAAGTAGTTCAACGAGCACGACTTTTACCGGGGCTTCGGCTCCGTCGACGACGACGTTCTTCTCGGCAGCCTCGGTCACCTCGATCAATCCGCTCGCTCAAACCAGCCCGACGAACTGAGTGCAGCGCGCCAATTGCGCGCAATTTTACGAAATTGCGCAATTGGGTTGAGAAGTTTCGAGGCTACCGTCTAGCGATCAAATGTATCGCGGGAGGCGGTAATGAAGCGTCTGGTTGTAGCCCTGTTGGTTCTGAGTTCTTCGTTGCCGTGCCTTGCGGCCGAGCAAGCGACGAATAGGGGCGTGTTCCTGAAGGAGTCGCAGAACGTTCTGGCTCCGCTGCAGTTTGTGAAATTCTGCATGAACTATTCGCGCGAATGCGAGCGGAGCTCGCCCGAGGCGCAATTGCCGGCCCGCGACGTCGCGTTTGCGATGCTCGAAGAGGTCAACGCGAGCGTGAATCAGGCGATCTCGCCTGCGACGAAATCGACCGAGCCGCTGCTGGCGCGCTGGACCATCTCGCCGTCGTCGGGAGATTGCAACGACTACGCGATCACCAAGCGTCATCTGCTTCTCGAAAAGGGCTTGCCCGCGAGCGCATTGCGCCTTGCGGTGGTCTATGCGCCCGCTGGTGGACACCTCGTGTTGATCGCGCGGTTGCAGGACGGTGACTATGTTTTGGACAATCTCACCTCCGACGTTCGCGATTGGCGTGGATCGAACTATCAGTGGGTGTCGATGGAATCCGGCGAGGATCCTCGCTTCTGGGTTTCGATCGCCAAGCAGGATCATCGCGATTTTGCCGAAGTCGTGAGCAAGTAAGAGGGCTCGCGAGAAGTCCCGATCGGTTTTCTTTTGCAATGCACAAAGACTTGCCGTATTTATCCGCTAATCGCGGCTAATCCTTTAACTACGGTGAGACCCAGTGCTTCGTAGAGACCGCAGTCGCCTGTTGGGCCTTCATTCGCGTGCTCCGATCCTGGCACGATCAATCCTAGCCGTGGCGTGCGTGACGCTGGCCAGTGTGTCGTCTGCGACGGCACACTGTTTGCCGTTGTTGCTTAGGACTCCGCCTGTCGAGCTTCGCCTCTTTGCGGCCGATCCGGCGCATGTTCTGAAATACGCGAAGAACGACAAGACCAAGATCGAAGGCAAGGTCACCGAATATCTGGCCAGTGATCCCGATCTGCTCCCGCAGATCGGGAAATTGGTGTCGCTGGCTCCGGAATCGAGCCGGTCGGCGATTGGACGCGGCATGGCTCGGGCCGCGCAGCATTGTGGCCCGATCGAGCCCAAAGTCGTGCAGAGCATTATCGATTACGTCCGGAAGTTGCAGGACTCGTCGGTGAGCGCCGGATATGCGTCGATCGAGAGCGACGCACCTGTCCAGATTTCGTCACAGAGCAAGCCCGCCCCCCAGTCCAACTCTTTATTTGAGGGAGAATGGAACATGGATGTCGGCAATCCGTTCGCCCCCGTCCCGCTTCCTCTCGAATTGCCGCGATAGAGCAGCATGTATCAGCCGCGAAATACCTTCGACGCCGGACAATCTTCGTCGTTGCCGCTCAACACGGCCGTGTTGACCTTCGAGCGGACGCTCGACATCGTGCGCCGGCAGTGGCCGCTGATCGCCTCCGTCGTGGGCGTCTGTCTGGCCGTGGTGGTGGCCTATGCGCTGACCGCCACGCCTTATTACACGAGCTCCGTCAGCATCCTCGTGGATACCCGTCAGGCCGTTCTGAACAAGTCGACTGACGCGGCGAACAGTACGCTGATCGATCCCGGCTTCGTCGAGAGCCAGGTCGAAATTCTCACCTCCGACGATTTGGTGCGCTCGGTCGTTGATTCGCTGAACCTCACCAGCGATCCCGAATACACCCAGCCCGACATGATCTCCTCCGTCGTTGGGACGGTCGTCAGTCTGCTCGGTCTCGGCGAACCGGAATCCAAGGATTTCGTGAAACGGATGGTGGTCGCCAGCCTCAAGAAGAATCTGAAGGTGGAGCGTGTCGGCGTCACCTACGTGCTGACGATGTCGTTCCGCTCGACGGTGCCCGAGAAGGCGGCGAAAATCGCCAACGCCCTGGCGGACGCGTACATGACCAGCGTCCTGGAAGCCAAGTACCAGTCCACCAAGCGGGCCAGCGAATGGCTGCAACGGCGAAGTGCCGAGCTGCAGCAGCAGGCGATGGAGGCCGATCGGGCGGTCCAGACCTTCAAGGCCGAGAACAACATCGTCGGGACGAGCAAGGGCTTGATGAACGAGCAGCAGCTCTCCGACGTCAACACCCAGTTGATCCAGGCGCGCGCCAGCACCGCGGAAGCCAAAGCCCGGCTCGACCGAATCAACGCGATCACGGACCAGGATCTGGCCCAGCCGACCGTGACGGACGCGCTCAGCAACACCGTGATCACGCGACTGCGCGCGCAATATCTCGATCTCGCCGCCCAGTATGCCGATTGGTCGAACAAATACGGCAAGGACCATCAGGCCTCGGTCAACCTGGCGTCGCGCATGCAGGAACTGCGGCGGGCGATCAAGGACGAGGTCAAGCGCATCGCCGACGCCTACAAGAGCGACTACGAGATCGCGCGCAGCCGGGAAAGCTCGCTGGAGGCGGATCTCAACAAGCTCGTGAGCCAGTCCGGCAGCGCCAGTCAGGCCCAGGTGAAGCTGCGCAATCTGGAGAGCGCCGCCGACACCTACCGGACGCTGTACAACAACTTCCTGCAGCAGTTGCAGGAAGCGACGCAGAACCAGAGCTTCCCGATCAGCGAAGCCAGAATCATCAGCACGGCCCAGAAGGCCGACAAGAAGAGCTGGCCGAAGACGGGCCTGCTGCTCCTGGGCGGCCTGATCGGAGGCCTGTGCTTCGGTCTCGGCGGTGCCGTCGGCAAGGAAATGCTGACCGAAGTGCTGCGCACGCCGTCGGAGGTCGAGGCCGAGACGGCGCTGCAATGCCTTGGCACCCTGCCGGAGCTTCGCCCCGACGCCGCGGACGGGTCGTCCTCGGACGTGCGCGGCGCGGCGCTCACGCGGTACGCGCTCGAACATCCGTTCTCGCGATTTGCCGAAACGTTGCGCAACATCAAGACCGCCGTCGACCTGTCGCGCCTGACCAGGGAAACGAACGTCATTGCCGTCGTCTCCTCGCTCCCGAAGGAGGGCAAGACGACCGTTGCCGCGAACCTGGCGCATCTGGCTGCGCTGGCGGGGCATCGCACGTTGCTGATCGATGGCGATCTGCACACCCAGTCCCTGACGCGGAAGCTCGCCCCCGGCGCCAAGTCCGGCCTTGTCGAGGCCCTCGCCGACCCCGCGCAGTTCGAGCACCACATCCAGGTCGATCGGCAGTCCAACCTCAATTTCCTGCCGTCGGTCGTGCGGGCGCGGCTGGTCAATTCGGCCGATGTGCTGTCGTCCCAGTCGATGTCGGATTTCCTCAAGGTGGCGAAGAAGAAGTACGACTACATCTTCGTCGACCTCGCTCCCGTGCTTCCGGTGACGGACGCCAAGGCTGCCGGACATCTGGTCGACGCCATCGTCTATGTGGTCGAATGGGGCAAGACCCGCCGTGCGGCGGTGAACGAGGCGATCCTCGATCTCGAAGTGTTCCGGAGCAAGGTCGTCGGCATCGTGCTGAATCGCGCCAATCCGAAGACGCTGAAGCGCATCGAGTCGTACAAGGGGCGGCACTATTCCGACTATTACGTCGAGCAGTCCTGATCGCAAGCAGGGGGGCCGCCGCCCGTCCGCGGTATTTGCGGCCGTCGTCAACGTCGTCGTCGCTGTGACGGCGCTGGCCTGGCTGCTGTCGGTTGCGAGCTATACGTTTCGTCCCACGCTGCAGGACGTCGCCGCGCGTCTGAGCCGCGGCGAGAACTACGACAACGATGTGCTCCAACGTATTGCGTCCCGCTACGAGGATGCCTCAATCGTATTTTGCGACGCCAGGCAGCGTCGCAACCTGCTCCTGATCAATCTGCGGCTCTTGAGCAATCACCTGGAATCCGGCAGCATCGACGCGCTCGATGCGAGCCTGCAAAACGTGACGCGCTCGGCCAAGCAACTGATCGCATGCTCGCCCTCGGAATCGATCGCCTGGCTGGCGCTGTACTGGGTCGAGATCCGGGCTGGGGGCTTTGGCCCGACCGCGATTTCCTATCTCACCCAGTCCTATCGCTTCGGGCCGCACGAGATTTGGGTTCAGCTTTTCCGCGCGCCGCTGGCGCTGCGTGCCTACGGCTTCCTGCCTGACGACCTCAAGCGGCAGACCCGCGCCGATTTCGACGACATCATCGGCGCTCGTCTCTTTCCGACCGCGGTTCTGATGTATCAAGCCGCGTCGCAAGCGACCCAGGCGGTGCTGCTCGAGGGCATGTGCACCGATCCGGTCGAGGTGAGGCTCATCTTCCGCCGTTTTGCCGAGGGCCGCGGGCTGCGCATTTCGCATGCGTGCTTCGCCGAGCCCGACAATCCCGTCCGCGGCTAGTGGCAGGTTTCCTGTCGCGCGTGAAGCGCCGGCGCCGCGATGGCGCCGTGCATGAAACTGCCGAAATCCGAGCCTTGCTTCGGACGTATCAGTCTGGCATTGCAGTGCGGTAAGGACGAAGCGACGAGTTGATCATGGCTCCTGTGATTGTGACCGGCGCTGCCGGCTTTATCGGCATGCATGTGTGTGAGCGTCTGCTCGCGCGCGGAGAACAAGTTGTCGGTATCGATGCGTTCACGCCATACTACGATCCCGCGCTGAAACACGCGCGCCTCGCAACGCTCGAGCACCGTCCGGGATTCAAGTTCTACGAGATCGATCTTGCCGATTTCGCCGCGGTGACGCGCGTCTTCGACGAGGTCTCGCCCGATCGCGTCGTGCATCTGGCGGCGCAGCCCGGTGTGCGCGCCTCGATCGACGATCCCATCACCAGCATCCGCGCCAATTGCGACGGCTTCGTCACCGTGCTCGAGGCCGGCCGGCGCCATGGTCTTGCGCATCTCGTCTATGCCTCGTCGAGCTCCGTCTATGGCGCCAACCGCACCTTGCCGTATTCGACCGAGCATTCGGTGAACCATCCGGTCAGCCTCTACGCCGCCAGCAAGAAGGCCAACGAGCTGATGGCACACACCTTCGCGCATGTTCACAAGCTTCCGGTGACGGGCCTGCGCTTCTTCACCGTGTACGGTCCGTGGGGCCGGCCCGACATGGCCGCCTGGCTGTTCACGCGCGCGATCTTCGCCAACGAGCCGATCAAGATCTTCAACAATGGCGACATGTGGCGCGACTTCACCTATGTCGACGACATCGTCGAGGGCGTGATCCGCACGCTCGACCGGCCGGCGGCGCCGAACCCTGCGTGGAACGCGGAGCATCCCGAAAATTCGTCGAGCTATGCGCCGTATCGCGTCTACAACATCGGCAACAACAGGTCGGTCAAGCTGCTCGAGTTCGTCGAGACGCTGGAGAAGATCATCGGCAAGCCCGCGATCCGCCAGTTGCTGCCGATGCAGGCCGGCGACGTCCTGGAAACGCGCGCCGACATTTCCGCCCTCCAGCGCGATGTGGGTTTTTCGCCGTCGACATCCATTGCGGACGGCCTCGGCCGTTTCGTTGCGTGGTATCGCAAGTATCACAACCTCTGAGTCCACAATCGGCGCAGCTTGTGCGCTGTCCATGAACCTCCGTTCGTGCAGTGGTTCTTGCGTGTCTGATCACCGGTGATCTTCAACGCATGTGAAGACGCGCCTCGACTTGGAACGCGCATATCCGGCACATCTCTCGCATACGTAGAATGCACAATTGCATGTCCCGTATTCAAAAAGATGTCCGGAATTCCTGTCACGCGAGGCGGCTAAGGTTTGTTCGTTCAGCGAAGCAGCCTGCCCTAATGTTGTGCGTGCGACCTGATAGAGAAATGTCTAGGGTGTTCAGTGGAACATCCGTCTTCAACGGAAAGAGTTTTTCATGCGAATCGCGATGATCGGAACGGGCTATGTGGGACTGGTGTCCGGAGCCTGCTTTGCGGATTTCGGTCACGACGTTACCTGCGTCGACAAGGACGAGCGGAAGATCGCGGCCCTTCACCGTGGTGAGATTCCGATCTACGAGCCCGGCCTCGACGAACTGGTCGCAACCAACGTGAAGGCCAAGCGGCTCGACTTCACCACCGACCTGTCCAAGCCGGTCGCGGACGCTGACGCCGTGTTCATCGCGGTCGGCACCCCGTCGCGCCGCGGCGACGGTCACGCCGATCTGTCTTACGTCTATGCCGCCGCGAAAGAGATCGCGCAGTCGCTGTCCGGCTTCACCGTCGTGGTGACGAAGTCGACCGTGCCCGTCGGCACCGGCGACGAGGTCGAGCGCATCATCCGCGAGACCAACCCGAAGGCCGAAGTCGTCGTCGCCTCCAACCCCGAGTTCCTGCGCGAAGGCGCCGCGATCCGCGACTTCAAGTTTCCGGATCGCGTCGTGGTCGGCACCTCCGACGAGCGCGGCCGCAAGGTGATGGGCGACATCTACCGCCCGCTGTCGCTGAACCAGGCGCCGCTGATGTTCACCGCGCGCCGCACCGCCGAGATGATCAAATACG